>Ga0247691_1000002_pt1 | contig 284211 bp, 250 predicted proteins | sample CNK32_metaG_FD_182721 | JGI IMG/M metagenome (GOLD analysis project Ga0247691, IMG submission 182721) | Soil microbial communities from Purdue University Martell Research Forest, Indiana, United States - CNK32 | ecosystem: Environmental > Terrestrial > Soil > Temperate forest > Bulk soil...
CAATCGGCTTAACCGCCGAATCGCCGTGTGCGGACCCGCATGCACGGTGGTGTGGGAGGGGGAGAGCCGCGAGGTTCCCCCCTATCCCGATCGGCGAGACGCCAGCGCTCCGGTTACGGTACGCGCGTCAACACTTGCCCGGGCCGTGCCCCGGTGGGCTGTCCGTCGTGCCACACCGGTTCACCGTTGACGATCACTGTGTCGATTCCCTTCGACGGGGCGACGGGCTTCTCGAAGCTCGCCGCATCGTCGATCGCCGCCTCGTCGAAGAGCACCAGGTCCGCGGCGAAGCCCTCCTTCACCGCGCCGCGGTCGGCGAGGCCGAAGGTCCTGGCGGTCAAACCGGTCATCTTGTGAACGGCTTCTTCAAGAGAAAACAGACCGAGCCGGCGATAGTGGCCCAATACTTTGGCGAAGGTTCCCCACAGACGCGGATGCGGCGCGGCATCGTGCGGCAGTCCGTCGGAGCCGATCATGGTGTGCTCGAAACCGAGGATGCGCTGCACGTCTGCCTCGTCCATGGAGAAATAGATCGCCCCCGCGGGGAGCAGTTTCTGCACGGCTTCTTCTTCTGAAAGATTCATCGTTCGCGCGATGTCTTTCAGGTCCATCCCCGAGATCTCGGGGTGGGGTTTGGACCAGGTGACCAGCACCTTCGAGGCGATGCCGACACGGCTCCAGGAAAGGATGGTTGACGAGGCGCGGTAGGGATAGCAGTCGAGGCCTATCTCCTGCGAGCGCATCGCCTTCTCGATGATCGGCAACGTTTCGGCGGAGCGGCCGTAGTTCGGCGTGCCGAGCACCTTGTGGTGCGACACGACGACCGGAATGTCGAGCTCGCGGCCGATGCGGAAGGTTTCCTCGAGCGATTCGACCACGCCCTCGGCCTCGTTGCGCATGTGCGTGCAGTAGAGCGCGTTGCTCGCGGTGAGCGGCCGGCACACCTCGATCACCTCCTCCGTGGTCGCGGCGCGCGCCGGCTCGTAGTAGAGGCCGGTCGAGAGGCCGATCGCACCCGCTTCGAGCGCCTCGTCGACCAGCTTCTGCATGTTCGCGATCTCGCCTTTCGATGCCTGCTTCTCGAGATCGTCCATCGTCTGGGCGCGCAGCATGGTGTGGCCGACGAGGAGCGCGCAGTTCGTCGCGGCCGGTTTGTTTCGCAGTTCCTCGATGTAATGTTTGAACGTCGGAAACCGGAACCAGCGACCCTCGTCAGCGATCAGATCGAGCGGGGGAGTGACCGGCTTCGGCATGCCGCGCGGGGCGGGCGCGAGCGAGATGCCACAGTTGCCGGCCACCACCGTGGTCACGCCCTGGCTCACCTTGGGCGCCATGTCCGGTCCCGAGAGCATCAGCCGGTCGTCGTGGGTGTGCGCATCGATGAAACCGGGGGCCAGGATCTTTCCCGAGGCGTCGATGACGCGGTCGGCGTCCTCCTTCCCAACGGGTCCGATTTTTTGAATACGGCCTTTTTGAATGGCGACATCGGCCTCAAAGCGAGGCGCGCGGGTGCCGTCGACGATGGTCGCGTTGCGGATGACGAGATCGTAGTGGGGCATGGCAGTGCCTACGTCTCGTAATCCGGCGCGTACATCACCAGCTCCCGCAGGAAGCTGGCCTTGGCGCGATTGGCGTCGTCGTCGATCTGGAGCAGGTCGCGGATGGAGACCATGCCGAGGAGGTTGCCGTCGTAAACGACCGGAAGGTGGCGGCATTTGCAGTCGTGCATCTTCTGGAGAGCCTCGTTGATGGCGTCGGCGGGAGAGGCGACGAAGAGATCCCTCGACATGACGCTGTCGACGCGCGTCTGCTCCGGATCGCGTCCCTCGGCCACTACTCGTGTCAGGACGTCGCGCTCCGAAAAGATGCCGACCAGCGTCCCGGCATCGAGCACGGCGATCGCCCCGATGTTGTGCCTGCTCATCGTCCGCGCGACGTCGCGGACCGTAGCTGTCGAAGGGACATGATGGAGCGGATGCCCTTCGATGATCTCGCCGATCGTTTTCATGAAAGCTCCTGTGGGGGTTACTGGGTTGCTGAGTTGCTGGGTTACTGAGCAACCTCAGCAACCCAGCAACCCTACATCCTCATCCTCGCTCCCAGCCCGTCATACGCCGCATATTTGTACGCCTCGCTCAGCGTCGGGAAGTTGAAGACGCAGTCGATGAAGGCGTTGATCGTTCCGCCGAACTGCATGACCATCATGCCGATGTGCAGCATCTCCGAGGCGCTCTCGCCGACGATGTGCACGCCGAGCAGGTTCAGCGACTCGGGGTCGAAGACGAGCTTGATGAGTCCCTTCAGGTCGCCGATGATCTCGCCCCGCGCGTTGTCGCGGTAGAAGGCCCGGCCCACCGCGAAGGGGACGCCCTTTTTGTGGCAGTCGTCTTCATTCATACCGACGGTAGCCACCTCGGGGATCGTATAGATCGCATACGGCAGGATCGGCGCCACGTGCGTTTTGTACTTGAGATTGAAGGCGTGAACCATGGCCACGCGCGCCTGCTCCATCGAGGTCGACGCCAGGGCGGGGAAGCCGATGACGTCGCCGGCGGCGTAGATGTTTGGCACCGAGGTCTGGTAGTTCTCGTTCACGGTGATCAGGCCGCGGGCCGCGGTGGCCACGCCGGCGCCATCGAGATTCAGACCCTCGACATTGCTCGAGCGGCCGGCGGCGTAGAGGACGTTGTCGACGACCATGCACTCGCCGTCTGCCAGCGTCAGCGAAGCCTGCCGGTCGCAGCGTTCGATCGAGGCGACGTCCTGGCCGAGGTGCATGGTGATCCCGAGACGGTTCTGAAACTCGCCGAGGAGGATGCGGACGATCTCGCGGTCGATGTTCGGCAGGAGCGAGGTCCGGCCGTCGATGAGATGGACCTCGACGCCGAGCGCGGCGAAGATCGAGGCGTACTCGACGCCGATGATGCCGGCGCCGACGACGGCCAGCTTTTCCGGGATGCGGTCGATGCCTAGGATGGTGTCGCTGTCGCAGATCACATCCTCGTCGAACGGAACATGGTCCGGACGGTGCGGCGAGGAGCCGGTGGCGATGAGGATCACGCTGCCGTCGATGACTTCCTCGCCGATGGCGTTGGTGATGGCCACGCGCGTCGGCGAGACGAAACGGGCCGTGCCTCCATAGCGGTCGACCTTGTGCCGGCGCAGGTTGTCCTCGATCCGTTTCCACTCGTGGGCCACCACGCGCTCTTTGCGGTACATGAAATCGGCGACCGTGATGCAGTTGACGGTGAGGTCGATCGATCCCTCGCGGAAGCCGCGCTGCCGGAAGCCGGAGAGGTGCAGGGCCGACTCCCGCAGCGTCTTGGACGGGATCGTGCCGGTATTGACGCAGGCGCCGCCCACGACCGGCTCCCGCTCGATGAGAGCCACGCTCTTCCCGAAGTAGGCCGCCTGCGCAGCCCCCTTTTCGCCCGCCGGTCCGGAGCCGATGACGATGAGGTCGTACATGGTTTTGTGGTGGTTGTTGGGTTCTCGTGATTCGGGTTGTCGGTTATCGGTTGGCGGTTATCAGTTGTCGGTTGTTGCGCGGTCCTTCCTCTTTACCAACCGACAACCGATAACCGATAACCCGAGTACCGACACCTTCAATATTCAATCAACGCATATACCGGCGTTCCATCCAGCTTCGAACGTCCACCGAGGAACGCCAGTTCGATCACGAAGCCGGCGGCGACGACGGTGGCGCCGCATTCGCGGGCGAGCATCGCCGCGCATGCAGCCGTTCCGCCGGTGGCCAGCAGGTCGTCGATCAGGAGAACGCGGTCGCCGGCGGTGAGGGCGTCGTCGTGGATCTCCAGAACGCCGCTGCCATATTCGAGCGTGTACTCGCCGCGGCGCGTCTTCCACGGCAGCTTGCCGGGCTTGCGGATCGGGACGAATCCGGCGCCGAGCACGCGCGCCACGCCGCTGCCGAAGATGAAGCCGCGCGATTCGATCGCCGCGACGGCCGTGATGCCGGAGTCTTTGTACGGCTCGGCCAGCGCGTGTGAGATGTAGTCGAGCGCTTCATGCGAGCGCAGGAGCGGCGTGATGTCTTTGAAGACGATACCGGGCTTGGGAAAATCGGGGACGTCGCGGATGTACGATCGCAGGTCCATCAGAACTTCACGTCGAAGTCACCGAGCCGCCCGGTGTAGTCCTTCGTCTCCTGTTCGATGCTGGTGACCTCGGCGTAGCGCGGGCCTTCCTTCAACTCTTCGATCCATTCGTCGATGACGCCCTTTTCACCTTCGACGATCGCTTCGACGTAGCCGTCGCGGATGTTCTCGATCGAGCCTTTCAGCCCGAGGCGGCGCGCCACGCGGGTGGCGAAGAAGCGGTAGCCGACGCCCTGAACCTTGCCGTGGATCTTGATGACTCGCTGTTCCTTGGCCATGGCGCGAGATTGTACGCAATAGCGGCGGGTCGATGGACTGGAAGTTCGTCATCGACGCTGTCAGCGGCAGGCTCCGGCGTGACGATGACAGGCTACAGCCTGACATCGGCAAGTTCTATCTTGTCGATGTCGGCATCGATCCTGACGACGACAGCATCGATATCCGCCTATTCCTTCCAGCCGAACTTCCCCACGAGCGGCACGAACTCCGCGACGCCGCAGTCTTCGACCTGCAGCCGCGTGCCGACGCGCATGACCCGAGCGAGTCGCTGGTTGCCCTCGGGGCCAATGGGGATGACCAGCTTTCCCGTCCGCGATAGTTGCTCAAGCAGCGGCTTGGGGACCTCGGGGGCGGCGGCGGCGACGATGATGCGGTCGAACGGGGCCTGGTCGGACCAGCCGTATGTGCCGTCGAATACTTTGACCGAGGCGTTGTGAATCTTGAGCGTGCGGATCAACTCCGCCGCGCGCAACGCCAGCTCGTTGATCCGCTCGATGGAAAAGACTTTGGCGCAGAGCTTCGAGAGGACGACGGTCTGGTAGCCGGTGCCGGTGCCGATCTCGAGCACTTTCTCCTTGCCGGTGAGGTCGAGCAGCTCGATCATCCGGGCCACGATGTACGGCTGTGAGATGGTCTGCTTCGCGCCGATGGGGAGCGCGCCCGAGCCGTAGGCTTTCTCGGCCACGAGCGTGGGGACGAAGAGGTGCCGCGGCACGTCGCGCATGGCCTGCAGGATCCGCTCGTCTTTGATGCCTCGCTCGGCCACGTGGCGCTGCACCATGGCGGCGCGCAGGTGCGCGAAGTCGGGCTGCCGCGGGCTATCCTTTCGCGTCGTGGCCAAGGAGCTCCTCGAGCGATTTGAGCCGCGGGATCGATTCGTGGTGGGTGAGGTCGAGGTGCAGGGGCGTGATGGCGATGCAGCCGGCTTCGACGGCTTCGAAGTCGGTGTTCAGGCCGGGATGCCAGGTCGGCTTGCCGCCGCCGATCCAGTAGTACGTCCGGCCGCGGGGATCTTTGCGCTCCAGGATGTCGCCGGCGTAGATGCGGTTGCCGAGCCGTGCTACGCGCACGCCGCTGAATTCGACCGGGAAGTTGACGTTGAGGATGATGTGCGGGTCGCGATGCTCGGTGAGCGCCCAGCGGATGAGCTTCTCGGCGAAGACGGCGCAGCGCTCGAACGAGAAGTTCTCGCCGACGAGCGTGGAGAAGGCGATGGAGGGAACGTCGAGGAGCGCCCCTTCGAAGGCGGCCGAGATCGTGCCGGAGTAGGTGACGTCGTCGCCGAGGTTCGGCCCGAAGTTGATGCCGGAGACGACCAGATCGGGGCGGTTGTCACGCATCAGCTTGAGAATGGCCAGGTTGACGCAGTCGGCCGGCGTCCCGTCGATGATGTACTCGTTCTCATGAAGCTTCATCATCCGCAACGGCCGGTTCAACGTGAGCGCATGCGACGCCGCGCTCTGCTCCCTGTCCGGCGCCACCACCATGACCTCGACCCCCTCGATGCGCCGGCAGGCATCCGCCAGCTTGCGGAGCCCTTCGCTATAGATGCCGTCGTCGTTGGTAACGAGGATGCGGGCCATGGAGGCGCATGGTAGCGCATTGCGCGAGGGGCGCTGACGTGGCGCCGGGGGCTCGCCACCAGCCGTTGGCTGGTGCACGATGGTGCACACCGGTGTAGGATGAGCCATGACCCAGCCTCAGAAGATCGTCCGCCAGAGTGTCAGCCTTCCTTCGACAGTCGCGCGGCGTGTTCAGGCGCTCGCGAAACGCAGCCGCACCAGCGCAAACCGCGTCATCGTCGATCTGATCGAAAGCGGTCTCGAAGCGAAAGAACGCGAGAAAGCCGCATTCTTCGATCTCGCCGATCGGTTGGCTCACACCTCCGACCGCGCGGAGCAGAAGCGCCTCAAAGAAGAGCTGGCGCGGATGACCTTCGGGGAGCCGTAGGAATCGCGTGCCTCTCCATCCACCGTGGGATCAGTGGGCAGTGGGTGTGGGGACTTCGATCGCTTGAAGCAATACGTGCGCGTCGGCTACCGGAAGCGTGATCACCACGAATCGTGTGCTATCAAAAAGGTAGTCCTCGCCGGATTCATCGACGACGCGAATCATTCCGTCTTCTGCCGCATCCTCATCGGCAATGACCGGATAAACCTTCCCGAGCTCGAGCGATACCGGGTAGCCAGCATTTCTGACGCAGATGGCGAAGCGAGTTTCGTTTTCCATAATTCAATCAAAGTAACGGCTGATCTTCATTTCTCGTTTACCAATGCCGTGTGCTTCGTACCAATGTACTTCCACACGCCGAATGCGCCCTGACCGGCCTCGCACTCGAGTGACGGCTTTCAGTTTACGCCAGCGGCCCGATCCGTAGTACTTGACAAGCCTGGGCAGATCGCGAATGCCGCTCCCCGAGGCGATCGTTTCAATCGACTCGAGGGGGCCGATAATTTCGAAATCGTCGAAGTCGTCCAATGCAACCAACCTACTGCACGTTCGCGTTCGCCCGGATGAACTCGTCCACGTCCTTCTTCAACCTCGCCTGCGCTTTGCGGTCGATGTAGACCATGTGGCCGGTCTCGAAGTAGTCCATCGAGACGTTCTTGCGCAGGTCGGGGTCGAGCTGCATGCGGGCGAAGGTGTAGCGGGTGGCGGCGAAGGGGGTGGCAAGGTCGTAGTAGCCGTTGGCGACGAAGACTTTCATGAAGGGGTTCTGGGCAATGGCGCCGCGGAGGATATCGGCGACGTCGACGTAGCGGTTCTGGGCGCGGTCGAAGCTCCAGGGGCGCGCCTTGCTGGTGAGGATCTCGTAGGGGAGGTCGCTGTCGAACTTCAGCTCGCGGCGGACGTAATCGTTCAGCACGGCGGTGTATTCGCCCAGGATGGCCGCGTAGGAGGGATCGTATTCGGTCGATTCGCCGGCGGAGTCCTTATCGATGCCGATGAAACGTCCGTCGAGGCGGCCGACGATGCGGCGCTGGGCGCGCATCAGCTCCTTATCGAAGTGGTCGATCTCGACGCGGAGGTTGGTCTGTTCGATGTAGGCGGGTGAAAGGCCGGTCAGCCGGGCCAATTTGGCCGTGACGTCACGGCGGTCCTGATCGCTGATGCGGTCGCCCTGCATCAGGGCGTGCGTGTATTCGCCGAGGGCGAACTGCTCCGACTCGGCGACGGCGTGCTCCAGCGTGCCATTCTGCAGATCGGCCCCCAGGCGTTTGTGGTACCAGGCGATGGCGGTATAGGTGGGGAGGAAGAGCTCGTACGCCAGGTCGTTGCCGCTGTCGAACGATGCGGTCTGGAAGTTGAGGATCGACGAGATCAGAACGATGCCGTTGAGGTAGAAGCCCTGCTGGGCGAGCCAGCCCGAGAGGCCGGCGGCTCGCGTCGTTCCGTAGCTCTCTCCTGCCAGGAACTTGGGCGACGACCAGCGGCTGTAGCGCGTGGTCCAGAAGCGGATGAATTCGCCGACCGACTGGATGTCGGCATCGACGCCATGAAACTTGCCGGCATCGGCGAATGGAATGGCCCTGCTGTAGCCGGTCGAGACGGGATCGATGAAGACGAGGTCGGTGACGTCGAGGATGCTTCCCTCGTTGTCGACGGTGCGGTAGGGAGGTTTGGCGGCGTGGCCTTCATCGTCGGCGTAGACCACTCGTTTGGGCCCAAAGGCGCCCATGTGCAGCCAGACCGACGACGAGCCGGGGCCGCCGTTGAAGGTGTACGTCACCGGCCGGCGCGAGGGATCGGCACCGTCTTTCGTGTACGAGGTGAAGAAGAAGCTGGCGCGCGGCTTTCCATCCTCGTCGCGCATGATCATCATGCCGGCGCGGGCGGTGTAGCTGATGGTCTGGCCGCCGATGGTGACGGTGTGCTGCGTGGTCGAGATTTTGTCTTTGGCGTCAGCCGGCGGACGGGCGTCGCGCTTTTCGTCGCCCTGCCGCTGTTCCTCGGAATCTGCCTGGACCATCTCGCGCCGCGGGGCTGAGGGGGCTGGCTGGTGGTTCGGAGCGGGCTCCGGCGACTGCGCGAAGAGGGAGACGACAGACAGCATCAGGGCCGCGGCGGGGAGCGCTTTTCTCATTTGCGGCGCATTGTAAGACAGGGCCGGTGACGCTAAGATGAACAACTCACTTCAATAAGGAAAGGGCGACCCATGGCGAAAAACATCGCGGTGTTTCTCGACGGTACCTGGGACACGTACAAGGAAGGCGTCAGCAACAACAGCAACGTCGGCAGGATGTATGAGGCCGCGGTCGGCGATGACGCGCGGCAGGTGAAGCACTACACGCCCGGGGTCGGCACCGATTGGTACGACCGCGTCAAGGGTGGCGTGGCTGGTGTCGGGACGAACGACCGCATCCAGGATGCCTATCAGTTCATCACCGACCAGTACGACGACGGCGACGCCATCTTCATCTTTGGATTCAGCCGCGGCGCGTACGAGGCGCGCAGCCTGTGCGGGATGGTGGACCGGGTCGGACTGCTCGACCGGACTCGTTTCGCCGCCACGAACCGCCGGGACATGTTCGATATCATTTTCAACAACTACACCCGGCCCAAGGACGCCGCCAACAACAAGCTGGTGGCCAACTTCAAGGCGACGAACTGCGTCGATGCGCCGATCAAGATGATCGGTGTGTGGGACACGGTGGGCGCCCTCGGCGTGCCGGTGTTCGCCACGCAGTTGACGCTCTTCGTGCCGACGTTCCATGACCTCAGCCTCGGTCCGCGCCTGGAAAACGCCTATCACGCCATGTCGCTCGACGAGCAGCGGTTCGATTTCACGCCGACGTATTGGGATCCCGCCACCGTGCGCCCGGGCCAGCATCTCGAGCAGGTCTACTTCGCCGGTGTGCATTCGGACGTCGGCGGCGGCTACGACGATGACCACAGCCTCTCGGACATCACGCTCTGCTGGATGACCGAGCGCGCGCGGAAGCACGGCCTGCTCTTCACGTCCGATTCCTTCGGCACGTGCGCGGAGGATGCCGTTTTTGGCCGGCTGCACGACTCGTTCTCGCCTCTCCTGGCCAGCCGCGGACGCTACCACCGCGTCGTCGACGCCGGGATGACCATCCACAAGTCGGTGCAGACGCGCTGGAACGATACGGAGGGGCGGGCCAAGCCCGGCGCATACGCGCCGGTGAACCTCGATAAGCAGATCAGCTACGACTTCGTGGAGTGAGGGGAGACGTGCCGCGAAGCGGCGCTCAACGGAGCGCTGGCGTCTCGCCGGCTGGCCCGGGGGCGTCTCGCCCCAGGGCTGCGAGACTCGATACATTCGCCTGGTCACCTCAGCGGCGAGACGCCGCCGAGCCAGCCGGCGAGACGCCAGCGCTCCGGCCGTGAACGGCGAATGCGCGGCTTCGCCGAACGAAAACGGGCGAGCCTTGCGGCTCGCCCGTTGAACGGATGCGTGTTGTTGATGCGGCTTAGTACATTCCGCCCATGCCGCCGCCCATACCGCCACCGCCGCCGCCCGGCTGGGGCTTCTCTTCTTCCTTGATCTCGGAGACGAGAGCCTCGGTGGTGAGCATGAGGCCGGCGATCGAGGAGGCGTTCTGGAGCGCCTGCTTGGTCACCTTGGCCGGGTCGATGATGCCCTTTTCGATCATATCGACCACTTCGTCGTTGCGTGCGTCGTAGCCGAAGTTGCCGCCCTTCAGTTTGACTTCATTGAGCAGCACGGCCGCTTCTTTGCCGGCGTTGAAGACGATCTGGCGGAACGGCTCTTCGAGCGCGCGGCGGATGACGTTGACGCCAACCTTCACGTCGCCGTCGGCTTTGATGCCTTCGACGGCCGCGACGCAGCGCAGCAGCGCCACGCCGCCGCCCGGGACGATGCCCTCTTCGACGGCTGCCTTGGTGGCGTGCATGGCATCTTCGACGCGCGCCTTCTTCTCTTTCATCTCGGTCTCGGTCGCGGCGCCGACCTTGATGACGGCAACGCCGCCGACGAGCTTGGCCAGGCGCTCCTGGAGCTTCTCGCGGTCGTAGTCGGAGGTCGTGTCCTCGATCAGTCCGCGGATCTGCTTGACGCGGCCGGCGATCGCTTCCTTGTGACCCTTGTCCTCGGTGTCGGTAACGAGGGTGGTGTTGTCCTTATCGATCGACACCCGCTTGGCGTCGCCGAGGTCTTCCCACTTCACGTTCTCGAGCTTCACGCCGATGTCCTCGGAGATCAGCTTGCCGCCGGTGAGGATGGCGATGTCTTCGAGCATGGCCTTGCGGCGGTCGCCGAAGCCCGGCGCCTTGACCGCAGCGACGTTCAGCGTGCCGCGAAGCTTGTTGACGACGAGCGTGGCCAGAGCCTCGCCCTCGACGTCCTCGGCGATGATGAGCAGCGGCTTGCCCTGGCGGGCGGTCTGCTCGAGGATCGGCAGGAGGTCCTTCATCGAGGAAACCTTCTTCTCGTAGATGAGAATCTTGGCGTTCTCGAGGACCGATTCCATGCGCTCCGGGTCGGTGACGAAGTACGGGGAGAGATAGCCGCGGTCGAACTGCATGCCTTCGACGACGTCGAGGACGGTGTCGAGGCCGCGCGCTTCTTCGACGGTGATGACGCCGTCTTTGCCGACCTTCTCCATCGCCGAGGCGATGATGTTGCCGATCTCCTCATCGTTATTGGCGGAGATGCTGCCGATGTGGGCGATGTCCTTCCCCTCGACCGGCTTGGCCAGCTTGTCGATCGATTCGACGGCGGCGCGGACGGCGATCTCGATGCCGCGCTTGACGTCCATCGGATTCGCGCCGGCGGTGACGTTCTTGATGCCCTCGCGGTAGATGGCCTGGGCCAGAACCGTGGCGGTGGTGGTGCCGTCGCCGGCGGTGTCGGAAGTCTTGGAGGCGACTTCGCGGACCATCTGGGCGCCGGCGTTCTCGAGCTCATCCTTCAGCTCGATCTCCTTGGCCACGGTGACGCCGTCCTTGGTGATGGTGGGGGAGCCGAACTTCTTCTCGATGACGACGTTGCGGCCACGGGGGCCGAGTGTCACTTTGACCGCGTCGGCGAGCTTGTTGACGCCGCGAAGAATTGCCTGGCGGGCTTCTTCGCCGTACGTAATACGCTTTGCCATGTGTGTTTCTCCTTATTGATCCTGCTTACTCGACCACCGCGAGGACTTCGTCTTCGCGGAGGATGGTGTACTCGACGTCATCGATCTTGATGTCGGTGCCGGAGTACTTGCCGATGAGAACCGTATCGCCCTTCTTGACGTCGAGCTTCATGCGCTTGCCGTCGTCCGAGAACTTACCGTCGCCGACCGCGATCACTTCCGCCTGCTGGGGCTTCTCTTTGGCTGTGTCCGGAATGATGATGCCGCCCCGCACCTGCTCTCCTGTTTCTTTGCGCGTGACGACGATGCGGTCATACAACGGACGAAGTTTCATAGCCATCTGTGTCTCTCCTTTCACCCGATTCGTGGATTGCTTCGCGGCAGAACGCCGCGAGATTGATGCGGATCTCCTGAGGTGAGCGTTTAGCACTCAAGCCTCGTGAGTGCTAACAATATGTTCGGGACCTTATTTCTGTCAAGAGGGGCCGGCGGGAAGCCGGATCAGCGGCGAATGGCGCGTCCGCGAGGCGTTGACGGCGGGGCGATCGTGGCAATCGCGGAGGTCTGGAAGCCGCATCCGTTGGACGCTTGCGCGTAGAACCGACGCTTCGTGGTCACGTTTTTGACCGTGAAGGACGGCCCGGAGCCGATGGGGATGGGAAGTCCGGCGGCGTCGGCGTCGTACCATGAGTAGGTGACCAGAGACGTACTGAAGGCGGAGGCGATCGTCAGCACTGCCGACCCTCCCGGCGCAACGATCTGGCTGGCCGGCTGGGTGGTGATGGAGGGGGGCGTGCAGACGGCAATGCAGGTTGCGGTGAGCGAGAAATCACCTCGCGACTGAGGCGTAGTTCCGTACGCGGTGACCAGGTAGTTCGTCGTCAGGGGCGCCGTGAAATCGACGACTGCATCCTGCGTCGCCCGTTTGCCGAAGTTGTGAACCAGCGAGGCCGTTCCGTTACGGAGGTAGACGCCTATCGCCGGGTCGTAGACGTTCGAGTGGACGGAAAAGCTGAGGTGGTCTCCCTGCGCGAGCGAAATGGTGAAATCCGAGTATTGCCATCCGGTATCACCAGCAAACAGGCAGGAGGCGAAGGTCACGGACGACGTGAACGTCTGGCCGCAGGAGAGCCTCTGGGTAAGGCAGTCCGCGTATCCGCTGGCGTCGCCGGGACCGCATTGAAGTGCGATCCGATACCGCCCGGCGTCGAAGAGTTTTTCCGTCCCGACCGCAAGCGTCCACGTGCCGGTGCTGCCCAGGTTGAATTGGAAGGAGAGAGGAGCGGGTCCGCGCACGGACAGGATCTCGGCGGCGTTCGATCCAGGAGGAATCAGGGCCAGCCGTGGTTTTTCGTAGGAGGAATCGAGCGGTGTCAGCGTCGCCGTGATGCGCTGCCCTTTCGCGCCGGCGAAGGTCCAGAGGTCGTACCGCAGCCCATCGGGGAGCGTGCAGTCGCCAGCGGTGAGCTCGCCGGTGTCGCTCGAATTGCAGGAAAGAGCCGAGGTGACGCAGCTCGCGGCCTGAGGAGCTTGGATCTGCGCTCCCGCGCCGAGCGCGAAAAAGGCCACTGTGATCGCGAGACTGGCCAGCTTCATCGTCATATGAGAACACACGCTGAGTGAAATTGCCGTGACGGCTTTTCGGGTCGCTAATGCCGCGCTGCCCGGTGGCGTGGGATCGGCTGCGCGTCGTCGTTCACGATGCGGCAGGTCGCGGATTGGCCGACCGTGGCGTTGTCGGTGCCGGTGATGATGATGGTGAAAGTCTCGTCCGGCTCGAACAGCGTGTCGCCGATGATCGGGACGGTGAAGGGTTTCGAGGTTTCGCCGGGCTGGAAGACGACCTCGCCGCTCGAGGCGATGTAGTCGGAGCCTGCCGTGGCCGTTCCATCCTGCGTCTGCCACCGCACGCGGCTCACGGCGATCGATGAGAACGAGAGCTGGGCAGTGAAGGTGGCGTTCTTCGTTCCGCTATCCCCTTCCGGCACGCTGATGCCGGGAATCGTGACCACCGGGACGGGAGGGCCTCCCTGGTCGTCATCGATGATGGTGCCGAAGGCGAGGTCGCGGTCGATCGAGGCGTTCACGGGATTCGAGAGCTGGACGATGAAGAGCTCGTTGCCTTCGTTGAGCGTATCGCCGAGGACCTGCACGGTGATCGTCTTCAGAGTCTCGCCGGCATGGAACGTCAGCGTTCCCGCCGTTGCCACGAAGTCGGAGCCTGCCGTTGCCGAGTTGCCGGAGGCCACATAGTCGACGGTCGCGGTCACGGTGGCATTGGCGGGCTGCAGGTGGACATTGAAGACGGCCGGCGTCGTGCCGCTGTTCCCTTCGGGAACGCTGGCGTCGTCGATCGTCATCTTCGCGGTCGCCGGAAAAAACGAGGTGTTGTTGTCCTGGCGTGGATCGGAGGTGCTGCTCGAGACCGTGACGCTGTTGGTCACTTCTCCGGACGCATTGAGCGTGAGCGTGAACTCGGCGGCGACCGTCGCCCCTTCGATGCCAGGGAAAACGCTGCTGCTGCAGGTGATGGTGCCGCTTCCCCCGACTGCCGGCTTCGTACAGTTGAATGGCGGGCCGCTGGTCTGCGTCCAGTCGGCGAAGGTGCTGCCTGATGGGACGGCATCGGTGAGCGTGACGCCCGAGGCATCGTTCGGGCCGGCATTTCGGACCGTGACGCTGAACGTCGTGCCGCCGCCTGTGGTGGCGACGGAGACATCGGCGGATGGCGTCTGCGACGTGGTCGTCGTCGTCCGGCTGGCGGAGTTGTTCGAAGGGACGGGATCGGGGTCGTCGGCCGACAGCGTGGCGGTGTTCGTCAGCACCGTTCCCGCGGCTACTCCGTTGTTGACGCGGAACGTGAACGTGAACGTGGGCTGGTCGCTGCTCGTGCGCGGATCGAAGGTGGTGGCCGAGCAGGTGATGTTTCCGCCGGTTCCGGCGGCGGGCGTGGTGCAGGTGAAGGCGGCCAGCGGGTCCGCCACGCTTGCCGCCACGAACGTGGCGTTGGCAGGTACGGGATCGAACAGTTGCACGTGATGCGCGGTGAAAGGGCCTTTGTTGGCAATGACGATGCGGAAGCTCACGGTCGTGCCCGCGGCCACGCCGGAAGAGCCGAGCATCGATTCCACGGAAAGATCGGCCGAGGCGGTCGTCGTGGCAGCGATTCCGGTCGTGGCTGTGCTGCTGTTATCCGACGGATTGGGGTCGGATATCGCCGAGGTGATCGTGGCGGTGTTGCTAATCGTGCCGGATGCAGCACTCGGCGATGTCTTCACCGAGAGTGTGAAGTTCGTGTCCGCCTGATCGGCCAGCGTGGCGGCGGTGCAGGTAACCGTGCCGGCGGCTCCCACCGCCGGTGTGCTGCAGGTGAAGGTCGATGTGCTGGCAGTCAGCGAGACGAAGGTCGTCCCCGCGGGGAGGGCATCGGTCATGGTCACGTTCTGCGCGTCCGACGGGCCGCCGTTGAACACGAAGATCGAGTAGTCGATGGTGTCGCCGGCGTTCGCGGATTCGGTCCCGCTTTTGGAGATCAGCAGATCCGCAGACTGGGCACTGGCGGACGCAGCCCAAAGAACGACGACGCCCGAGAGGAGAATGCTGTGGCAACGGCGCATGGCCCGTATGACTATGTTGCCGGCTCGGCCTCGACTGTGTTGAACATCACACCGACCGGCTGTTCCTCGGCTGCCGGTTGAAGGGCGGCGAATTCGTCTTCGATTTCATCTCGGCCGTCCATGCGTCCCTTCGGCTTCCTGGTCAGCTTGTCCATGTAGACGTAGAACACCGGCGTCACGAAGAGGGTGAGCGTCTGCGAGAAGAGGAGGCCGCCGACGACGGCCAGGCCGAGCGGACGCCTCGATTCCGCGCCCGCGCCGAAACCGAGGGCGATGGGGATGGTTCCCATCAGCGCGGCCATGGTAGTCATCATGATCGGCCGGAATCGCACCACGCACGCCTCGTAAATAGCTTCGGTGGCGTCTTTCCCCTGCTTCTGCACCTCCAGCGCGAAGTCGACCATCATGATGCCGTTCTTCTTGACCAGGCCGACCAACATGATGATGCCGACGAAGGCGTAGATGGAGAGGTCGACTTTGAAGACCAGCAGCGTGAGCAGAGCGCCGAAGCCCGCGAACGGCAGCGCCGAGAGAATCGTCAGCGGATGAATGAAGCTCTCGTACAGGATGCCCAGGACCATGTAGATGACGGCGATGGCGACGAGAAGCAGCAAGCCGAGGCCCTGCAGCGACGACTGGAAAGCCTGCGCGGTTCCCTGGAATGAAGTGGTGACGCTCGCCGGCAGCGTGGTCTTGGCGGCGTCGTTGACCTCCTGCACGGCCGCGCCGAGCGATGTTCCGGGCTTGAGGTTGAACGACAGCGTTACCGACGGCGCCTGCCCGGAGTGATTCACCGCCAGCGGGCCGACGGTCGGAATGAGTTTGGCCACGGCATCGAGCGGAACGAGGTCGCCCGAGGATGACCGGACATACAGCATCGACAGCGCCTGCGGGTTCTTCATGAACTCGGGATCGAGCTCCATGATCACCTGGTAGGTGTTGTTGGGGGCGTAGATCTGCGACACCTGTCTCGTTGCGTACGACGAGTAGAGCGCGTCTTCGACCTGATTCGGCGTGAGGCCGAGAGTGGCGGCACGGTCGCGGTCGATCTCCACGTTGACGGTGGGATTGCGCAGAAAGAGATCGGTATTCACGTCGACGAACCCTGGCAGCGTGCGCATCTTCTCCATCATCTTCTGCGATGCGTCGTAGAGGACGGCCGTGTCGGAGGACTGCAGCGTGTACTGATACTGCGAGTTCGCCTGGCGCCCGCCGAGCCGGATCGGCGGAGGGTTCTGCAGCGAGACGCGGAAGCCCGGAATGGCATTCAGCTTCGGGCGGAGGTCGTTCATCACGTCGTCGATCGACGCCTTGCGTTGCCCTTTCGGGACGAGGCGCAGCGAGATGACGCTGCTGTTGTTGGCGCCGCCGCGGCCGACGAACGAGAAGAAGGCCGCCACGCGCGGATCTTTGTTCACGATGTCCATGGCCATGCGCTGGTGGCGCACGAGCTCGGGGAACGATGTTCCCTGCGCGGACTCGAGGCTGATGCGGACTTCGTTCTGGTCTTCATTCGGGATGAAGCCCTTCGGTACGGCGATGAAGAGCCAGACCGTCGCGGCCAGGATGGCCAGCGACGCGATCAGCGTCATGGCGCGCTGCTTGAGCGCGAAACGGAGTCCGCGCTCGTACATCGCGAGCATGCCGTCGAACATCCGCTCGGTGGCCTGGTAGACCTTGCCGTGTTTCTCTTCCTTGTGCGGCCGGAGGAACTTCGCGCTCAGCAGAGGAGTGAGCGTGAGGGATACGAAACCGGAGACGAGAATCGCCGAGCCGATCGTGACCGCGAACTCGTGGAAGAGCCGCCCGAGGATGCCGCCCATGAAAAGGATGGGGATGAAGACGGCGGCCAGCGAGATGGTCATCGAGATGATCGTGAAGCCGATCTCCTTCGAGCCGTTCAGCGCTGCTTCCATCGGTTTCTCGCCCATCTCCATGTGGCGGACGATGTTCTCGAGCATGACGATGGCGTCGTCGACGACGAAGCCGACCGAGAGCGTGAGCGCCATGAGCGAGAGGTTGTCGAGGGAGTAGTCGAACAGATACATCACGGCGAACGTGCCGATGATCGAAAGTGGCAGTGCCAGACTGGGAATGATCGTCGCTGAGACGTTTCGCAGGAAGAGGAAGATGACCAGGATGACCAGGAAGAGGGTGAGGAGCAGGGTGAACTTCACGTCATCGACCGAGGCCCGGATGGAATCGGCGCGGTCGCGATGCACCTGCAGATCGACCGACGCCGGCAACTGGCTGCGGAACAAAGGCAACAGCGCGCGCACGCGGTCGGAGACCTCGACGGCGTTCGTTCCCGGCTGCTTCTGCACGGCCAGAATGAATCCGGGCTTTCCTCGGAACCAGGCCATGGTCTGGTTGTTCTCGACGTCGTCGAGCACATTTCCCAGCTCGCCGAGGCGCACGGGGCGGCCGTTGCGGTAGGCGACGATGATCTTCGCGTAATCGGCGGCCTTGAAGAGCTGCCCGTTCGCCTGCACGGTGTAGTTCGTATAGGGGCCGGTGAGCACGCCCGCGGGCAGGTTCACGTTGTTGTTGCGGATGGCACTGGCCACCTCATCGATGCCTACGCCGCGCGTGGCGAGCTGGCGCGGATCGAGCTGGGTGCGCACGGCGTACTTCTGCGCGCCATAGACCTGGACCTGGGCCACCCCTTCCACCGCCGAGATGCGGAGCGCCATCATCGTCTCGGCGTACTCGTCGAGCTGGTACAGCGGCATGTTCTCGGAGGTGATGGCCAGATAGAGGACGGGCGTGTCCGCGGGATTGACCTTGTTGTACGACGGCGGCGCCGGCATGTTGGGCGGGAGCTGGCGGCCGGCGGCGGCGATGGCGGCCTGCACGTCCTGCGCGGCGGCGTCGAGGTTGCGGTTCAGGTTGAATTGCAGGGTGATGGAGGTCGATCCGAGCGATGACGACGAGACCATCGAGTCGAGGCCGGCAATCGTCGAGAACTGCCGCTCCAGCGGCGTGGCCACGGAAGAGGCCATCGTTTCCGGGCTTGCTCCCGGCAGCGATGCGTTGACGTTGATCGTCGGGAAGTCGACGTTCGGCAGATCGCTGACCGGCAACTGGCGGTAGGCCATGATTCCGAACAGCACGATCGCCAGCATGACCAGCGTCGTCATGACCGGGCGGCGGATGAAGAGGGCGGCTATGTTCATATGGTTGCTCGGTGACTGGTTGCTGGGTTGCTGGGTTACTGGGTTGCTTAGTTGCTGGGTTACATGGTCTCGCGGTCTCGGGGTTACCGGTTTCTGGGATTTTCAGGCTGCAGCGAAACCGGGCGACCCCAGCAACCTTGCAACCCAGCAACCTCGCAACTCAGCAACCCCTCACAACGACTTCTTCACATCCACCTTACTCTTCGGCGTCAATCGGATCTGGCCGTCGGTGACCACGGTCTCGCCGGGATTCACCCCTTTACTGATTACGGCCTGATTATCGACCTGTTGAACGATGGTTACAGGACGCATCTGGATGCCGTCGTCGCCGGTGACGACATAAATGTACTGCCCTCTCTGGCCGTTCTGCACGGCCTGAACCGGTACGACGGTGGCGTTGAGGCGGTTGGAGAGGGTCATGGCCACGTTCACGAACTCGCCCGGCCAGAGGATGCGGCCCTCGTTGGCGAAGGTCGCTTTGAGGGTGATGGTGCCCGTCTGGGCGTCGACGGCGTTGTCGACGAACGTCAGCTTGCCGTCCTGAGGCGCTCCGCCGCCCTTCTGCGGCGATGCCGACACCGGCACGTTGCCGAGACCGCGGGCGCGGATATCGCCGAGCTGCGATTCGGGAACGGAGAAGGTGACATAGACCGGCGTGATCTGGTTGATGGTGACCAGCGGCGTGGTGTCGTTCGCCTTGACGAGATTGCCTGCCTGAACCTGCAGGCTGCCGGTGCGGCCATCCAGAGGCGAGCGGATCTCGCAGTAGGCGAGTTGAAGCCGGGCGTTCTCGACGGCGGCACGGTCTGCCGCGACGACGGCGCGAGCGGCCTCGGCGCCGGATGTGAACTTTTCGTACTCCTCGCGCGTGACGTAGTCCTTTTTCACCAGCTCCGCGTAGCGAGTGGCCTCGGCATCCGCATTCCGCGCCTGTGCCTGATCGCGGGCGAGGTTCGCTTCGGCCTGCGCCAGGGTGGCCTGATACGGCCTCGGGTCGATGGTGAAGAGGATCTGTCCCTTGCGGACGTCGTCCCCCTCGCGAAACGAGACGCGCTGGAGCTGTCCGGCCACGAGTGCGCGGACCGCCACGCTGGAAATCGGCTGCACGGAGCCGATGACGCGCACCTGCACGGGGATGTCTTTCTGTTCTGCCGTGGCCACGGTGACGGGGACGCGTTCGTCCGCCTGTTTCTTCTGTTTCTCGCCGCAGCCGAGAAGGGCGGCTACGATGGCGGCGCCGGCGATGGCGCGAAGGCCGATCGACTTCATTGAAATCATCGTGATCACTTTCCTTGTGATGCCACGGCCCGCGTCAGCGTGCCGGTGTCGTGCGAGAGTTGCGCAACTGAGAGGAACCAGTCGGTGCGTGCCTGAACTTCCTCGGCGCGCGCATTTTCGAGCGCGGTCTCGGCAGTCAGGAGGTCGAGGATGCTGCCGATGCCGGAGCGGTAACGCCCCCGGGCCACGTCGGCGGACTCGCTGGCGTCGCGAAGAAGATCGCGGCTCGTCGTCAGACGCTTGTTGGCGGTCTGCAGGGCGTAGTAGCTCGTCCAGACCTGAAGGTCGATCTGCTGCTCCAGGCCGCGCGCGTTTTCGCCGGCGAGCTTCGTGGCGATCTCGGCGGCGCGGACGTCGTAGGTATTGCGGAAGCCGGTGAAGAGCGGAACGCGTAGCGAGATGCCCGCTGAATAGAGCGTGCTGTGCTGGCTCAGCCCGTTGGTGAAGTACGGCCCCACGGTGGCGCCGACGCCGATCGTCGGCAGTCCCTGCGCGCGCACGGCCTGTACCCGCGCGCGGGCGCTCTCGACCGCGGCGCGCGCGGCGGCCAGATCCGGCCGGTCGGTGACCGCACGGGCGATCAGCGCCTCGACGGCGTCGCTTACCTGCTGTGCGGGGACCTCACGCGGCAGCTCGCCGACCTCGAACGGCGTCGCCGCCGGCAGTCCCATCTCCGTGGCGATGGTCCCCTGCAACCGGCGAAGGTTGCCTTCGATCGTTTCGTACGTGAGCTGGGCCTGCGCGAGCGCCGTGCGGGCCTGGAGCACGTCCGCGATCGTGGCCACCCCGGCGTTGTGCCGGGCGTCGGCGGAGTCGAGGCTGGTCTGCCGTTCTTTGATCGTGGCGCTCTGCGCGGTCAGGAGGGCCTTGGCATCGAGGTAGTCGTAGTACGCCTGCTCGACGCGGAGGATGACGTCCTGGATGGCCTGGTTGTGCGCGTAGTCGGCCGCGATCAGTGTCTGACTCGCTGCCTCGGCCGCGGCATTGCGTCCGCCGAAATCGAACAGGAGATAGTCGAGCGAGAGCGCCGGGCCGTTGAGCGCCGTCGTTGCCTTCGCGGCGGGCGACGTGCGTGCGCGCGTGAGCGAAGCGTCGAGGTCGGCGGTCGGCAGGTACGCCGCACGCACGCTGCCGAGGTTCGCCTCGGAGATGCGCGCCTGGAGCCATGTCGTCCGCGTCAACGGGTTATTCGACAGAGCCAGATCGACGATCTGCGCCAGTTCGAGTGACGCACCGGCCGGCGGGAGCGCGAGATCGCCGGGCGGCGGCACGGCTGGAGGCACCGCGTTCGCGGGCGGCACCCAGGCCGCCGACGGCGCCGATGGCGTTCCGGCGCCGTGCGCGGCCGGGTCGGTGATGTTGCCGGCGTCGCGGATGCTTGCGCAGGAGGCGCAGAGGAGAAGAACAGTTGTCGCTGCGATGAGCTTCGAATTCAGCATTGATTCGCGATCGTAAAGCAGGATGCGGCAGATTTCGCCGCGCTCATGGGAAGAAGCCGAGAGAGTGGAAGCGCGTCCGGAGCAGACTGACTCCCCGGTCAACTTTTTATACAGTTGAGTCATGCCGCATACGCGTTACAAAGCTGTGGCGTTGCGGTTTGCGGTGACGCGGTTGCGAGGTTCGGCCGTAGCGCTGGCGTCTCGCCGGCTGGCTCGGCGGCGTCTCGCCGCTGAGGTCACCAGGCAAATGTATCGACTCTTGCAAGATCGGGGGCGAGACGCCCCGGGCCAGCCGGCGAGACGCCAGCGCTACGTCGCAAACGGCGTCACCCTTTCGGATGACGCCGTCTGAATGCGATCAGCGTTTCATCACGAGAGCGCCGGCTGCGGCCAGAACGATGCCGAGGAACAGTAGGGCCAACGGCGAAACCATCGGGATGTTGCCTGCGGGGATGACCGTGACTGTCGAAGAGGCGCTGTTGTTCGACGGATTCGGATCGATCGTCGTGGCCGCGGCGGTCACGGTTGCCGTATTCGTCACCGGACCCGCCGACGAAGGCAGGGTCACGGTCAGAGTGAACGTAGCGGAGGCGCCGCTGGCCAGCGTGCCGGCGTTGCAGGTGATGGTCGTCGTACCGCTGCACGCGCCACCCGGCGTGGCCGATTGGAATGTCGTGCCTGGCGGAAGGACGTCGGTGACCGTGACGGCCGTAGCTGTGCTGGGACCGCCGTTCGTGGCGACGATCGTATAGGTCAGCGGCATCCCTGTGCCATACGGGCCGGGAGCCGGAGTCTTGGTGATCGACAGATCGGCAGTCGCCAACGCGATCGTGGTGACGGCCGTGGAGCTGTTGTTACCCGGATTCGGATCGGAGGATGATGACGTCACCGTCGCCGTGTTGCTGCTCGTTCCGACCGGTGCCGCCACGGCGATCTGTACGACGATGGCGAAGGTGGCTGATGTGCCGGCGGTAAGTGTGGCGATGGAACAGGAGACCGTGCCGGTCCCACCCGACGGCGGGTTGATGCAGATGAAGGCCGGTCCGGTCAACTGTGACTCGGAGACGAAGGTCGTGTTTGGCGGAAGCGTGTCGGTCATGGTCACGGTCGCTGCGTCGGACGGGCCGTTGTTCGTGACGTTGATGTTGTAGGTGAGGTTCGAGCCGGTCGATGCCGCCGCGGCAGCGGTCTTGACGATCGAGACGTCGGCGCTGGCGGTAGCGTTCGTGAGGAACGTCGACGAGTTGTTGCCCGGATTCGAATCGGTCGTCGTCGCTGTCACGTTGGCGGTGTTCGAGATCACCGCTCCGACGGCACCCGGATTGATGTGAACCGTAATCGAGAAGGTTGCCGAGCCGGGAGCGAGCGAGGCGATGGAGCAGTTGACGGTGCCGGTGCCGCCCGCGGCGGGTGTGGTGCACGAGAAGGTCGGGCCGGTCATCTGCGACTCGGAGACGAAGGTCGTGTTCGCCGGCACGGTATCGGTGAGGGCGGCGTTGGCCGCGTTCGACGGACCGTTGTTCGTCAATGTGACGGTGTACGTGATGTTCGTTCCGGCATTGGCCGTGGCCGGTCCGCTCTTGTTGACGGAGAGGTCAGCACTGGTGGTAACGGTCGTGACCGCGGTCGCGCTATCGTTGCCGGGGTTGGTATCGGCATTCGGACCGGAGATGGTGGCGGTGTCGCTCAGGGTTCCGGTGGCGCTCGGATCGATGTTTGCCGTCACGGTGAACTGCGCGCTGGCTCCGGAGGCGAAGTTGCCGATGGAGCAGGTCACGCTGCCGTTGCTGCCGACACTGGGGGTACTGCAGAGAAACGTCGGGCCGGTGTTCTGCACGATCGATACGAACGTCGTTCCTGCCGGCAGCGGATCGCTGAACGTGGTGGGTGTCGAGGTGTCAGGGCCGTTGTTCGAGGCCGTGATGGTCCAGGAGATCGGGCCGCCCGAGGCAGCGCTCGCCGGTCCCGTCTTCGTGATGGCCAGATCGCTCGAGCTTACGGTGAAGTCGAAGAGACTGCTGTTGTTGTCGGGGTTATCGTCGCTGGTTTTTGACGATACGGTGGCGGTGTTCGAGAACGTCGTTCCGGACGCCGTCCCCGCGGGAACGTGACCGGTGAGCGTGAATGTCGCGGTCGTTCCCGAGGCGAGGCTGGGGATCGTGCAGGTGATCGTCCCGCCGGATCCGACCGAGGGATGGCTGGAGCAGTCGAAGGCCGGTCCGCTGTTCTGAGCGATCGAGACGAACGTCATTGTGCCCGGCAGCGTGTCGGTGAGGGAAAAGGTGTCGGCCGCGTCGGGGCCGGCATTGTTGACGGTGATCGAATAGGCCACGTCGGTGTTGGGTGCGGCGCTCGAGGGACCAACCTTCTGGACACCGATGTCGGCCTGCGGAATGGGGACCGTCACCGAGGAGACGCCTGTATCGTTCTCGCTATTGTCATCGGGTGTTTGCGACGACTTGGTGGCGATGTTCGTAAAGGTCGTCCCCTGCGGCGTTTCCGATGGGATGTTGGCGACGAAGGTGAAGTCCGCGCTCGATCCGGCGGGAAAGAGTGCCAGTGTGCAGGTGATGGTTCCGTTCGTGCCGGGAGTGGGCTGGCTGCTGCAGTCGAATGTCGGGCCGCTGTTCTGCGCCGCCGAGACGAAGGTCATCCCCGGCGGCAGCGGGTCGCTGAGCGAGACCGTGACGGCGTCGTCCGGACCGAAGTTGAAGATGGTGACGTCAAACGACACGTCACTGCCGGCGGACGCCGTTGATGGGCTGCTTTTCGAAACGGCCAGATCGGCGGATTGCGCGAATGCCGCCGGAACGAGTCCGGAAATGACCACACAGATGGCGAGAGAAAGGAGAAGGGTTCGACGGTTCACGCCGCAAGACTACAGTAACTTATCGAGCTCTGTGAACTCCTGTCCTTGTGAATCGGCCACAGCTTTATACGTGATTTTCCCGCCATAAACATTGACGCCCTCGGCGAGACCGGGGTCGGAAATCGCCTTCTTGAATCCCAGCGAGGCCAGCTTACGCGTATACGGCAACGTCGCGTTCGTCAGAGCGATCGTCGAGGTGCGCGGCACCGCGCCGGGCATGTTGGCGACACAGTAGTGAATCACGCCATCGACCTCGTAGACGGGGTCGGAGTGTGTGGTCGCATGCGCCGTTTCGACACAACCACCCTGATCGATGGCGACGTCGACGATGACCGATCCCTTTTTCATGCTGCTGACCATCTCGCGCGTCACCAGCTTCGGCGCCGAGGCGCCGGGGATGAGCACACCGCCGATGAGCAGGTCGGCGCGGCGGCAGGCATCGGCGAGATGTGCTCGGTTGGATGCCAGCGTCTGAACCTTTCCCATGAAAATGTCGTCGAGCTGGCGGAGACGGTCGAGATTCGTGTCGAGAATGGTGACGCGCGCGCCCAGGCCGGTAGCCATCTTCGCGGCGTTCGTGCCGACCACGCCTCCGCCGATGATCACGACGTCGCTGGGAAGCGTTCCCGGTACGCCGCCGAGCAGCACCCCGCGGCCGTTGTTCGGCTTGTGCAGATAGTACGCGCCGACGTGGATCGACATGCGGCCGGCAACCTCGGACATCGGTGTGAGCAGCGGCAGCGTGCGCTTCCGTTCGTCGGTAATCGTCTCGTAGGCGATGCCGGTGATTTTTTTCTTCAGCAGCGCCGCGGTGAGGTCGGGTACCGGCGCCAGATGGAGATAGGTGAACAGGAGCTGGCCCTCTTTGAGACGCGCCAGATCGGCCGCGATCGGCTCCTTGACCTTGACGATCATGTCGGACTGCTCGTAGACGGCGTCGGCATCGGAAAGGATCGTCGCGCCGGAGGCGGCATATTCGTTGTCGCCGAAGCCGCTGCCGTCGCCGGCGCCGGACTGCACGTAGACCTTGTGCCCGTCTGACGTGAGGTCCTGGACGCCCGATGGGGTCATCCCCACGCGGTATTCGTTGTTCTTGATCTCGGTCGGTACGCCGATGCGCATTGGCTTGGTTCTCCGTCAATCGTGATCGCGCGAGCTCCGCGCGGCGGGGCGCATTCTATGCGGTCGCGAGGTTACGGGGTTACGCGGTCTCGCGGGCACGCCACCCCGAGACCCCGCAACCGCGTCAATGCCCGCGCCGGCCGGCGAACCGGCCGGTCTGCGGTGTCGTTGCCGGCTTCCAGCCGATATCGAACAGCTCATTGAGCGTTAAATCGACCTTGTCCGAGGGAAGATCGGCGCTGATGTTCGGCTCCATGAGCAGGTTCGGCGACGCGGAGGTGTCGAAGTGGTACATCGAGGAGCCGCCCGCGAATTCCGTCGGAACGTAGAGTCTCGGATGGCCGCCGGCGTCAGCGCCGGCGACAATCGTCGGATCCGCAAAGAGCATCGCGGTCACGTTCGATGAAAGCGCGGCGCGGATGGCGGCGCCATCGGTCTGGTTGACGCCGACCGCGGGAATTGTGATCGTGGAGTCGACGCCGTCGAACGGCCCGAAGCCGCCCACGGTGTTGTTGGCGACGATCACGGCGATTGCTCCCGCCAGTTGCGCGTTCTTGATCTTTACGTTCAAGGGGCAGGCTCCTCGGTCGATCAGGGCAATTCGTCCCGTGATCGCCCCGCCATTCGTGATGGCCGTGCATCCGTCGGCGGGGACCGTTGCCGCCACGGTTCCGGTCAGGCCCCCGACCGTGAGATGGGGGCCGAAGTTTGCGGCGCTGATCGGATACGCCTTCGCCAGTGACGTGGGTGCGAGGATGTTCATGCTCGGTTTGGGATCCAGGAACTTCAGGGCCGCGGTTGTCGTCAAGTCGCCATCCCAGACCACTTTCTGGTCGTTGGTCGCCGATGCCAGGCGTTGCGCGTCGGTCATCTGGCTCCAGTGAATTCCGGCCGTGGCATCGAGCATGTGCTGCTCGAAAACGCTCGGAAAGTTGCTGTTCATGACGCCTGTCGTTCCGTTGGTCACGCCCGCGAATCCGAGACCGTGACCGAGCTCGTGAAGAAGGACGACCAGCAGGTCTTCTTTCGTACCGTGGTTGGCATCGAAGCCGTAGTACCAGCCCCTTCCGCCGAGACAGTTGGGCGTGTCGACCTGGCTGTTGAACTGCGCCCGGATGTGAGCCGATCCAGGCAGGAGGTCTTTGCCGGCGATGGCATTGGCCAGGGCCACCGGATACCAGACGTCCTGCTGCGGCGCATTCTCGAAGTTTCGGATGATTCTCGTGGCGCTGGCCTGGCCGAGGACCCCTGACGTCGGACCGCAAGTGAGACTGGCGAAACTGGCGTCGACGCGGATGTCGACCCGGGAATCGATCAGGGCGCCCCAGATATCGGCCGCGCGCTGAAAAACGTTCAGGCGTTGCTGGCCGAGAGTCGTTCCGGTATTGCCACCGACAGGCACCACGGCCGTGGTGTCGTTGAAGCCCGCTCCCGGTGCGTCTGTGTTCTGAATGATGAGGTGAGCATTGGCGAACAGGCTGGTGGTTGCCAGACAGAGAACGCTGACGATGACCGCGGCAATGAAGAGTCGTCTCATGGCTACCTCTCTGTCGTTCCCGGATCCTGGACTACGCGGTCTCGTGGTCACGCCCACCCCGAGACCGCAACGTCAATGTCCGCGGCGGCCGGCGAACCGGCCTGTCTGCGGTGTCGTGGCCGCCTTCCAGCCGATGTCTAACAGCTCATCGATCGTCAGATCGACGCTGTCCGACGGGAGATCGGAGTTGATGTTCGGCTCCATGAGCAGGTTCGGCGAAGCGGAGACGTCGAAGTGGTTCATTGAGGAACCGTCGGAGAACGTCGACGGTACGTAGAGCTTCGGATGGCCGCTGGCATCCGCGCCGGCCAGGATGGAGGGGTCGGCGAACAGGACCGCGGTGACGGTCGATGTGAGCGCTGCCCGGATGGCGGCACCATCGGCCTGGCTGACGCCGATCGTCGGAATGGTGATCGTGGGGTCGTCGCCGCCGAGGGGTGGGATGCTGGCCGCAACGTTGTCGGCGATGATCACGGCCGTCGCACCGGCGATCTGTGCGTTCTTTGCTTTCACGGTGAAGTTGCAGGTGCCGCGGTCGATCAGGGCAATGTGACCGGTGATGGCGCTGGCATTGGTGATGGCGTTGCATCCGTCGGCGGGGAGGGCGGCGGCGATGGTGCCGTTGATCCCGGCGACGGTGAGGTGCGGTCCGAAACCCGCTGTATTGATCTGATAGGTCCTCGCCACCGCAGCGGGAGCACTGATGCGGAACGTGGGCGTGTCTCCCAGGAACTTCAAGGCAGCGGTGGTGGTCAAGGCGCCGTCCCAGACCACCTTCTGGTCGTTGGTCGACGAGGTGACGCGCTGGGCATTCGTCATCTGACTCCAGTGAAGTCCGGTCGTGTTGTCGAACATGTGTTGTTCGAAAACGCTCGGGAAGTTGTTGACCATGACGCCGGATCCGTTGGTCACTCCGGCGAATCCGAGACCGTGTCCGAGCTCGTGGAGAAGGACGACCAGCAGGTCGTTTTTCGTCCCGTGGTTGGTGTCGAAGCCGTAGTACCAACCAGTGCCGCCGGCGCACGTTGGCGAGTCGAGCTGACTGTTGAACTGCGCCTGAATGTGAGCGCCGCCGTTGTTCAGGTCCTTCCCGGCGATTGCATCGGCCAGTGCGATCGGATACCAGACGTTCTGCTGCGGTGCGTTGGTGAAGTTCCGGACGACCTTGGTGGCGTTGGCCTCGCCGAGCACCGTGGAGGTCGCGCCGCAGTCAAGACTGGCGAAACTAGCATCGACCAAGATGTCGACCTTGGAGTCGATCAGCGAGCCCCAGATATCCGCGGCCCTCTGGAAAACGTTCAGACGCTGCTGGCCAATGGTCGTGCCGGCATTGCCACCAACAGGCGCAACGGGGGTGGGATCGTTGAAGCCGACTCCCGCGGCGTTGGTGTTGTGAATGATGAGGTGAGCGTTGGCGAAAGCGCTCGTCGTCGCCACACAGAGGAAAAGTGCGGAGAGAAGGAGTCTTTTCATGATCAATTCTCCGGTTTGACCGGCGTGGAGTCACGCTTTGCGGAGAGGAACGCGCGCGCGGCTGCTTCGTTGTTCACGCAAGCGTAAGACCGCGTACCGTCAGGGTTGATGCGCATCATCATCACCTCATGATTCGGCGCGTCGATCGTGACCATGCCGTCGGCGGCCATGGTCTCCTGCTGCGACGGCGCCGGAAACAATGCGCTCAGAGGCACCGGCGAGGTGGTCTGGCTGGTAATGGCGGGAGCGGCTGTCACCTTCTTCGTCTTCGTCTTCGACTTCGATGCGGGGTAGGCTCCTACGGTGACAAAGCTGACGATGACCGCGGCGATGATGATTCGTTTCATGGCTACCTCTTTGGAAAGCATTGTGGTTTGTGTGGACGTTGCTGCTTGTCAGTGGCCGCGCCGTCCGGCCATACGGCCCGTCACGGCAAATGCAGCAGGGTTGAGTTGTCTGGCCGCGGCGAGCGCATCGAGCAGGCCGTAGCCGTACACGTTGTCTTTGCCGCTGGCACCGAGGTCCCAGGCATTGTTGAAGAGAGCCGACTTCACATCGGCCGGCGAGGCGTTGGGGGCAACGCTCCAGACCAGCGCCGCCACACCGACCGCATGCGGGCAGGCCATCGAGGTGCCGCTCTCGACGGCATAGTCGTCGGCAACGTTGGTCTCCGTCAGCGTCGATCCCGCGGCAGCCGCGCGCAACGCTTCACCGTCGGCGAGCGAGATGCCGACGGTCACGGGCCAGTTGAAGGCCAGATCGGCCGGATTGTCCGTCGTACCGTCGGCGAGTTTTCCGATGAGCGTCCAGCCGCCAAATCCGTCGTTGGTACACGTCGTTGGCGAAGCGGCAACCGAGCAGTTGTAGATCACGACGGCTTTCGCGCCTGCCGCCAGGGCGCCTTTGGTCTTTGCGTTGAACGTGGCACTCCCGCGCTGGATGAGGGCGATCTTGCCGTTGACCGACGCGGGGAAGTCGGCCGCCGTCGCTCCGAGTCCGCAGTAGACGTATTGTCCTGCCGGTGCTCCTTTGATGGATCCCGTCACCGCGATGGCGTCGTAGGAGTTGCCGGCGCTGGTGACGAATGAGTTCGTCCCCTGACCGACGATGTAGGTCGAAAAGACGCCGATTCCGGGGCCCGTGAGAGCGAGCTCCGGTCCCTGATTGGAAAAACTGGCGATGGTCTGCGTGGCATCGACCGCACCGACGGCGATCACGCTCGAAAACGCGGCAGGGTAGCTGACGGTCGCGGCGTGCGCCGGCGTCGAATCATTGCCGCTCGCGGCAAACACCAGCACGCCGGCGTCGGCGAGTTTCTGACAGGCGGTCTGCATCGTGAACGACGGTACGGCCGAACAGTTGTCGGGATCGACCGACACGTCCGTGCACTGGCCGAGCGACATGTTGACGATCCAATGGCCGCCGAGCTCATTCCTCTTGGAAAGAACCCAATTCAACCCCGATGCGATCTGCGCGTTGGTGCCGGTGGCTGACCCCGAGCCATCCGGCGCCAGAACCTTCGCCGACCAGAGCTTGGCGTTCGGCGCCACGCCGACCACGCCGATCCCGTTGTCGGAAGCGGCGATCGTCCCGGCGACGTGCGTGCCGTGACCTTCGTCGTCCTTCGGATCGCTGGTTCCGGTGATGGCGTTGAATCCACCCTGGTAGCGGTCTTTCAGCTCGGGATGGGTGTAGTCGATTCCGGTGTCGACGATGGCGACGTTGACCCCGTCACCTTTCGCCACCGGCCACACCAGAGGCGCGCGAACCATGGTGATCCCGTAGGGCGTGACCTGCGCATTGGCGGGATGCGATTCGACGGAGATCTGTCGGGGATGCACGGACGTGCCCGAGGCGAAGAACTTGATGTTCGCGCTCTCGACATAGCGCACGGAGTCGTCGTTGCGCAGTGCCTGCACTTCGGAATCAGTCAGGTTGACCACGAACGAATCGAGGTAGGTCAGGTCCTGAAGCTCGCGGCCGGCGAATTGCGCGCTCTTTGCCGCGCGGGGAACGCCCGGTTTCATCCCCACGATGTAACGTTGTGTCTGCTGGGCGAACGCCGCAAGCGGAACGAAGAAAAGAACGGCCAAGGCTGCGCGTTTCATCGGTCGATGACCTCACTGTCGTTTTTGTTGGACGAACCTGAACGTTGTCGAGTTGACAGCACAAAAGCAGACGCCCCGATAGGTTATTCCGTGTAACGAGCTCTCTCGATCACGATACCCCAGCCCGGTTTTTGCTACTCTCCGCCGCCATGACGGACTGGAAAACAAACCTCGTTAACGATGCCGACGGCATCGCCGCTCTTCTTCGCGAAACCAAAACCATCGCAGTTCTGGGGATCAAACCGGAGACGCATTCCGATCAGGCGGGATTCTACGTCCCCGCGCATATGGATGGGGCAGGTTATGACGTAATCCCCGTTCCGGTGTACTACCCCGAGGTGACGGAGATCCTCGGCAAGCCGGTCTTCCGCACGCTGGCCGCCATCGGGCGGCCGATCGATATGGTCAACGTCTTCCGCAAGCCGAGCGATATCCCGGCGCACGTCGACGACATCATCGCGGCGAAGCCGAAGAGCGTCTGGTTCCAGCTCGGCATCCGCAACGATGAGGCGGCGCAGAAGCTGGCCGAAGCCGGCATCAAGGTCGTTCAGGATCGCTGCCTGATGGTCGAAGAAGGACGGTTGCGGCGGTAATCTGCTGATGTGCTGACCACACGCCGCGTCGATCTGCCGCCGTTCACGTTCTGGGAGACGCGCGCCGGAAGCGGGACGCCCGTCGTCCTTCTGCACGGGCTCGGCGGGTCATCGGACTGGTGGCGGCACAACGTCAGCGTGCTGGCCGAGCGCCATCTCGTCTCTGCGGTCGACCTGGTCGGCTTCGGACGGCGGTTCTTCCTGCGGCGAAGCAGACTTCCGGCCAGCCTCGATGACATCGCCGCGCTTCTGGCTCGTTGGATCGAGTCGTCGTTCGACGGACCGGTGCATCTCGCCGGCAATTCGCTGGGAGGGCAGATCGCCATCCACGTCGCGGCGAGTCGTCCGGATCTCGTCCGTTCGCTGGTGCTCGTCGATTCGACGGGGATCCCGTTCGAGATCGCGCCGGGTGCGCACATCGAGAACATCGTCCTGCCGCACGGATGGCGGTCGTTTTTCCTCCTCCTGATGCGCGATCTCTTCCGGGCCGGGCCGGCCGCGTTGGCGAAGACGTTTGCACGCCTGCTGCGCGACGATGCCCGGCCGCTGATGCGGAAACTCACGATGCCCGTTCAGTTGATCTGGGGCGAACGCGATCCACTCGTGCCGCTGACCTACGCCAGGCAGATGCTCGCGCTCATGCCCCACGCGAAGTTGCATGTGATCCCGCGCGCCGGCCATGTGCCGATGTGGGAGAACCCGCGCGCGTTCAACGAGGCGTTGCTGGGCTTTCTCGACGAGGCCGACAACGTCGAGGGGGCGGGCGAGCCTCCGTTTTCCTGGGGAGTGGCAGGATGGACGAACGGGATCGCGCATCGTGCCGGCGGCCGCCGCCGCGATGTGGTCCTCCTTCATGGTCTGGGGATGTCGAGCGCGTACTTCGCGCGATTCGCGCGGGCGCTCTACGCGCGCGGCGCGCATCCGATCGCACCCGACCTGCCGGGTTTCGGCGAGAGCATCGACGGACCGTCAGCCGGTCCGGAAGAACATGCTCGGCTCCTCGCGGAGTGGGCGGACGGACTGTCGATTCGCGACGCGATCTGGATCGGGCACTCGTTCGGCTGCAACGCCATCGTTCATCTCGGCCGGCTGCGGCCCGACGTCGTGAAGTACGTCATCTGTATCGGCCCGTTGTGGTCCCCACGGAATCCATTGCGGCTTCTCCCGGCCCTCCTGATCGATGCGTTCCATGAGCCCTTCGCGCTGTACTCGTATGTGCTGCGCGCCTATTGGCGATCGGGCCTTCTACGCTGGCTGGCAACGGCACGCCGATACGCTTCCGACCTCCGCGGCGCGCCACCGGATGCGCGGATGCTGGCGGGGGAACGCGATCCGCTCGTCGATCGGCAGGCCATCCCCACGTTGACGCGGCTGCCTGGTGCGCACGCCTGTCACTTCGCGTATCCGGAGGAGACCGCCGAAGCTACTGTCCGAGGTGCGTCGTAATCTCCTCGTCGGCCGGCAATCGTTTGCGGCGGCTGGCGATGCGGTGCACCAGGCCTTCCACCGGTCCGCCGACGATGAGAATGATGAGGGCGAAGGCGAGTGCGATGAGCGCGGCAATCCACTGGCCGACGCCGCAGGCGATCCCGAGCGAGGCCACGAGCCAGATCGAGGCGGCGGTGGTCAATCCGTGCACCATCTCGTGCTCGGCCTTGAGGATCGCGCCGCCGCCGAGGAACCCGACACCGGCGATGATGCCCTGAATGGCGCGGCTCACCGCGTCGATGTGATCCGTCGCCGGCGAGAAACGAACCACGACGAGCGTGACCAGTGCCGCCCCCAGCGCCACCAGCGCATGCGTGCGCATCCCGGCCGGCTTCCGCCGCACCTCGCGATCGAGCCCGATGCAACTTCCGATCGCCGCCGCGGCAAATAGCCGAAGCACGACTTCGATCGTGTCAGCAGGGAGTGTGGGCATGAGGAGATTGTGTCACAGGCGAAGCAGAAGGAGCGCTGGCGTCCCGCCGGCGCTTTGCCGCGTTTAGCGGCAACGAGACGGTAGCCAGGGGTGCGAGCGTTTTTTGCGAGCACCCCTGGTAAAGAGATGTCGTGGTTTGGTGCCGCGTCAGCGGCACTGGAGGAATCGTCCAGATCGGCGATTTCCTCCGGTGTCAGCTCGACTACTGTGATCGCCGTCTGCGTTTCATAACACCTTCGATGGTACTTCGGACCGATCGAGCGCGGTTTCACAGGCGTCGTGGAGGTCGGCGGGAGGCGTGCCGAACGGTGAGAATGAAAATCGCACCTTCGGTTACTTCGTAATAGATGTCGTACCGAATGCGCTCGAGATGAAGGCGGCGCGCGCCTTTACGTCGCGTGTTGCGAATCGCGACTCCTACCTCGGGGTGCGCAAGGATGAGGTCGTACGCCTGATCGAGGTCTTCGTCAAATGCAGATGGAGCCTTTTCGCGATTGCGGCGCCACCACGCGGCGTTCGCTGCAATCTCTCGCTGCGCCCTCGGCAGGACAATCAGTGGTCGTCGCGCCACGTTCCTTCACGGAGCTGTTTGAGAAACTCGAACGCATCCATCCCTTCGCCGCGTTCGGCTTCTTCCATGGCCGCATCCAGATCGGCAAGGAGCTCCGGATCCTCGATGTCGATTCCTTCCTGCTCTCTTTCGATTGGCCGTTCGCTCATGACGCCCTCAATGGTACCTCGGCCGCGGGTGAAACGCTCTTCGCCAACAGCCTCGTCAGCCACAGATTCGTCATCTTCTCCACTACCGTATTCTGGCGGAGTCTGGCGCGGAGATTGGTGAAGTCGACCTCATCCAGGTGCTGGTCCTGGTTGAAGCAGGAGAAGACGAACGACTCCTTGCCGGTAACCGGGTCGACGTGGCGCTGGAGGCACTGGGCGCAGACCTGTTTCATCATGCACTGCATCGGGGAGTTGATGGACCCGATGCCGACGTGCTGGTCGCTGAGATAGGGCGCAAGGACGCCGTGGCGCGCATCTTTGACGGCGCGCATCATGCCGTCGGAGCCGATGGCGATGAGGCGGTTCACCTTGCGCAGGTCGAATTCCGGCGCGTTCTGGGCGTAGGCCAGCATCGACTGCACGATGTTGCCGGTGAAGCCGCGGTCCTGCGGCCGGCGCGGGGCAATCGCATCGCCGGCGTCGACGGACCAGATCACCTGATCGGTGCCCGCTTCGATCTCATCGCGCTTGAAGACGTCATCCTTCTTCTTGTAGCCGGCGAAGTAGACCACCTTGCAGCCGTTGAGTTTGAACGCCCGGGCGATGGAGAAGAGCACTGCGTTGCCGAGGCCGCCGCCGGCGAGGAGAACGGTCTCGTTGCGGGGGATCTCGGTGGGCGCGCCGGTCGGTCCCATGACCACCACAGGCTCGCCAACCTTGAGCTGCGCGCAGAGCCGCGACGAGCCCCCGAGCTCGAGGACGATGAGCGACAAGAGGCCCCGCTCCGGGTCGGTCCAGGCACCCGTCAGGGCGATTCCCTCCATCGTGAGGCGCGTACCGTCGACCACCGGCGCGTGGGCTTCGAAATTCTGCAAGCGGAAGAACTGGCCCGGCTCGAAATGCTGCGATGCGAACGGCGCGCGTACCACCACTTCGATGATGGTCGGCGTGAGGCGATTGACTTGATGTACGACCGGAAGCAGCCCATCTTCGAGCGTCCGCAGCAGTCCATCCCATTGCGTTTCCCGCTTCGCCTGCCCCTCGGATGACCGGTCGATCTGCATCAGCTCACGGGTGAAGAGCTCGGTCACGAATGGATAGCCATCTTTCGCCGAGGCCATCGCCTTGACGACGTTGCCGGCGTAGCGGGGATGGTTGTCGCCGTAGAACGAGATCACCTTCTCGCGCGACGACGGATGTTGATACGAGGTGAAGAAGCCGCGCTCGCGGTTGGCGTCGACTTCGATCAGCTCCGGCCCGGCGTCGACGTTCGAAAGCGCGAAGCTCTGGAAGAACTGCCCGTACTTGTCGAGCTTGAACGTGCCCGGATGTTCTTTCTCGTAGATCACGTTCGGGCTCGTCCCCGCCGCCACCATGACGCTGCGCGCGGCCAGCTCGATGACGTTGCCCGAATCCTTCCAGCGCCCGTCTTCGACGATCTGCTTCTCGAAGATGAGTGACTTCACATGCCCATACTCGTCGCCGATCGCCTCCACCGGCGAGAGCCCCTCGGCGTAGGCGATCCCTTCCTCGAAGGCTTTGATCACCTCTTCGTGATTGAGCCGGTAGGCCGGCGCGTCGCTGATCAATTTGCGGTAAGCGATGGTCACGCCGCCCCATTCGCGAACGAGCGGGATGAAGTTGGGTTTCTCTCCCGCCTCGGATGCACGCAGCCGCTCGGCGCGGATGGCCCGCCCGTGATCAAGGAACTCGTCAAGGATGATCTGCTCCTCGCCGTCATATCCGCCGCGGACGACCGACTCGCCGAATTCATCGCAGAGGATTTCGTAGCGGTCGAGGATCTTTTGTACCTGTAGCGGGTAATAGGCAAAGAGCTCCGTGGCCGTATCGATCGCGGTCAGGCCGCCGCCGATGACGATGGCCGGCAGGCGCACCTGCAGGTTGGCCATGGCGGACGTCTTCCCGGCGCCGGTGAGTTGCAGCGCCATCAGGAAATCGCTGGCCTTGCGGATGCCGCGGATGAGGTTGTTCTTCATCCGCACGATCGTCGGCGTGCCGGCCCCGGCGGCGATGGCGATGTGATCGAAGCCGAGCTTGTCGAAGGCGTCCTCGATGGTCAGCGTGCCGCCGAAGCGCACGCCGCCGTAGACGCGGATGTTGTTCTTTCGCTCCAGGGCGATGCGGATGACTTTGAGGAAGTTCTTGTCCCAGCGGACGGTGATGCCGTACTCGGAGACGCCGCCGAAGCCGGCCAGGATGCGCTCATCGAGCTCTTCCCACAACGTCGCCCGCGCGTCGCGGATCGGCTGGCGGAGCCACTGATCGTCGATTGGCTCGATCTTCAGCGCATCGATGGCCACGACGCCGAAGCCCTCGTTGGCGAGGTAGTGCGCCAGCGTGTAACCGGCCGGCCCGAGGCCGACAACGAGGACGTTCTTGCCGTTGTAGGGGAGAGCCATCGGGCGGCGGACGTGCAGCGGATTCCAGCGCGTCAGCAGCGAATAGATCTCGAAGCCCCACGGCAGCCAGAGGACGTCGGTCAGGGCGCCGGTCTCGATCTGCGGGATGTTCACCGGGTCCTGCTTCTGGAAGATGCACGACTTCATGCAGTCGTTACAGATGCGGTGTCCGGTGCCGGGGCACATCGGGTTGTCGATCATCACCATCGCCAGCGCGGCGATGGAGTCGCCGTCTTTGCGCAGCGCGTTCATCTCGCCAATGCGCTCGTCGAGCGGACAGCCGGCCAGCGGCACGCCGAGGGGATTGATCTTGACCTTGTCAGCGTTATCCAATAACCCCGTCGAACACGAATCTTTCTTCCGCTCGTGGCAGTAGATGCAGTAGTTGGCCTCGTCGGTGATCTCGCGCGGCGTCATGCGCGGATCGGTGAGCTTGAATCCGTCGCGGCGGCGGTACTCGTCATGCGGTCCGACGACGGTGTTTTCGTCGACCTTGTCCGTTTCGACGAGGTGATCGAAGTTGATCGGCTTCGGAAGCCGGAACGAGGTCCAGCCGTCGAAGCGCCCGCTCTTCCACTGCGCGGCCAGCCAGTCGACGAGGAGATCGCCGAGCGCATGGACGGCCGCCGCCTCCCTTGCAATGGCCTCGGGTGACTCGACCGACTGCCGATAGACGATGGCGTCGGCGAATGCACCCGATGCCCGCAGGTCATCACGCAACTGCCCAAGCGCCGCGCGCGTCTGCGGGGATGGCGCGGGCGTCTTCGCGCTACGCGGATATTCCTTCTCGAAGTCGAGCAGCCGGTTGGCGGTGATGGCGAGGGCGTACTCGAGATCGCGCTCCTGCCCTCCGGCGATGGCGTGCACGAGGATGTTGACCGCGGCGCTGGCGTCAGCCGGCGGAATGTCCTGAACCTTGGCAACGCGTTTGGCGACAAACTCTTTCTTGAACCGCGCCACCTCGCCATCGCGCTGCGTTCGCGCGGCTACTGATGTGGAGTCCGTCTGAAAGAGCTGTTCGAGAAACCTCCCAAGCGGCCTGCTGACGGCGATGAGCAGCGCCGACTCTTCCGGCTTGCTCAGCCCTCCGCCTGCGATACCGCTCTGCACGCCGACGCGATACGACTCGAAGCGCTGAGACAGAGCCCCATCGCTGCGTACCAAAAATCGGTCAAATGCCAGCGTCAGATCCTGCAGGCGTTTGTTGTCATACAGATGGGAGTACTCGAAGTCTTCGATTCCTAGTTTCACAAGTCGCTCCAACACCGAAAGTTCCCCCGGTCATCCTGAAGGTAGCAGCGGGACAAGCGCGCTCGGAGGAAGAGTGTCACGAACAGTTGTGATGGCGCGCACAGGGGATGTGTCACGCGAAGGCGCGAAGACGCGAAGTTGAGAGTCGTTGAAACCTCGTCTGTTGCGATGAAAAACGCGCGTCAACCGTCGTCCCCTTCGCGTTCTTCGCGCCTTCGCGTGCCTGCCGCAAACCAGGGACCAATGTGGCAGAGCGCATTCATGTCTAACGGGATTGACCTTCAAGGTGGATCGCGGCCGCTTTCATGTCGAACGGGTTCGATATGCAAGGTCAGTCACGACCGCATTGATGTCGATCGGGATTGACCTTCAAGATGGTTCGTGACCGCATTCATGTGGAACGGGATTGACCTTCAAGGTGGTTCGTGACGCATTCATATCGAACGAGATCGACCTTCGAGATGGTTCCCGTCCACCTTGATGTCGAACAGGATCCACCTTCAAGGTGGTCCGTGACCGCGTTCATGTCGAACGGGTTCGATATGCAAGGTGGTTCGCGTCCACCTTCAAGGTCGTTCTCATCCACCTTCAGGGTCACTCGCATCCACCTTCGATATCGAACTGTTTCACCTTCAAGGTGACTCGCGGACGTTTGAAAATCAAACCAAGTGATATTCAAAGTGTCCGTAATTCATACGCTTGTGGCAACCCAGGCCACCCGTAACTCATTGGTTCAGAAGAGAGTTCCTCCCGCATCCTTCCTCCGCGTCTCCGCGTCTCCGCGTGAAACCTCGTCAGCTCACCTCGTCGTCAGTCGAGAATCAAACCACCCGTGTAACCGCAAACGCCCATTCGAGGTGAGTTCACGATCGGCAGGATTGCTTCCTCACCATCACAGCGATGTTCGTCGGCATGTGCGTCACAGAAGAATGCGTCACTCTCGCGCTGAAGCAATAGGCGCACAGCACGCTCGCCGTTTCCTGGCATTCAGAACACGGCCAGACCGGATTGTCGTTTCGGGCCAGTAGCCGCACGATCTCCCGCCGGCTGGGAGCCTCCCGATGCGCGACGACTTTGAGACGCAGGCGAGTGGTCGAGCCGTAGTCGTATTCGTAGGTCAACGCTTCTTCTTCATCACCTCGCTGTAGTCAAGGCGATCCACCGGAAAGCATCACGCGGAGGCGCGGAGGCGCGGAGTGAAATCGTTTTGACCTCTTCGTTCACCGCGTCTCTCCTCCGCGTCTCCGCGCCTCCGCGTGAAAACAAGGTGTCCTTCTACCGAAACGTCGCCTTCGGGGGCTCCCCATGCGGTTCGCCATTGCGCCGCGCCAGCTCGATCTTCAAACTTTCCTCGCCCCGGGCCATGGCCCAGCGGTGGTTGGCGCCGAAGATCGGTTTCAGGATTGGCGAGAAGAGCTTCAGCAGCGGTTTCTCGGCGGTGATGCGCCAGTCGTAGATGATGTCGACGTCATCGCCGTTCTGGGTCAGGAGCCAGTTGCCATGGCCGACGAAGTCGCCGAGGGCTTCGATGGTGAAGCCGTCGGGGCGGGTTTCGGTGACGCGGAAGCTCCAGCGCAGGGTGTAGGGGAGCCAGCCTTTCGTGAACAGCTCGACGATGTCGCCGCGCTTTTTCACCTCGATGTAGACCGAAGGCCACCAGCGGGGGAGGTCCTCGGCGTCGCCGAGGATGTCGAGCACTTCTTTGACGGTTCCGCGGACGCGCCAACGGGTGACGAAGTGGTAGTCATTGAGCATGTGTTCGAAAAAACTTTTTACCACAGAGACACAGAGATCACAGAGACGGATTCAACTCTGTGTCCTCTGTGTCTCTGTGGTTGAACGGGTTTGGTGACGCGGCCCAGATCAGCAACGCCACCGCCACGACCACTTCGACGATGCCGTTGATCATCAGATCGGCGCGGTGGTTCTGCAGTAGATCGGCAGCGTTGCCGAGGAGGATCAATACGGCGATCGTCAACGGGTAGGCGAGGAGATTCGTGCCGAGGATGTAGCGGACGATGACGAAGGCGAGGAGAGTGATTACCACCGCCGAGACGAGCATCATCGGCGTCTGTTGCAGGTTGGCGGACGAATCGAGCGCGGTGAGGAAGACGATTGCTGTCCCAACCGCCGCGGGAAGCCAGGGCTTCGAGACGAAGCTGCGCAGGGCCACGATGAAGAGGCCGAAGGCGGCACAGATATTGACGGTGAGGAGGATCGTCGAGAAGATGCCTGACAGTGCGGGGAGCGGCAGTGCCACAGATTCCGGGGCCTTCAGGCCGAACTGCGATGCCAGCGCCGGGAATCGCAGGGTGATGAGCTGCTCGGCGACCCGGAAGATGAGCGCGATACTGATCGTGGTCAGCGTGGCCACGACGGCCGAACGGCCGAGGCGGGCGCGCGACTCGCGGCGGGCCAGTTGGAAGGCTTGCGGATACGCCGCGGCGATGGCGGCGACGGCCAGGAAGATCGTGCCGAGGTGCAGGCCGACGAAGCGAATGATGTTGATGGTCTGATTGCTGATGAAGGTTTGCCAGGTGATCGAGGTGTTGTACTCGAAGAGCGTCAGCTCCCAACGCTGGGCCACGCCGAACAGCGGAATGATGGCCAGCGCCAGCATCCAGCGCAGCGCGCGCTGCCAGGGGAATCGCTGCCGGCGCATGGCGATGACGAAGCCGGCCACGATGAGCGAGAGGATCGCCAGCGCGCCGAGGGCGCGCAGGATGGTGAAGACGATGTTGAGCAGGGTGGTCGGCTCACGGTAGACGCTGTCCGGCACCTTCACCGTCGTCGTGAATTGCGTGACCTCGGCGCCGTCGACGCGCACGCTGATGCGCCGCCAGGCGTCGGCGACGAGCGGCGTCCGTTCCTGAAAGTGAAAGAGCCAGTCGCGCCGGTTCGGTTGCTGGAAGTTGAGCGCTTCCTTCAGATCGAACGCCGCTGCATCCGCGCCGTAACGCGCGAACGCGGACTGCGCCATTGCCAGCGCCTGCGGCTGTTCGAGACGCGGACCGGCGCGGCGCTCGTCCTGATACTTGTGATAGCCGGTCACGCGCGACGTGCGCGGATCGACCTCGATGAAGTACTCGTCCTTCACCTGGGGAGTGAAGGAGCGGATAATCCAGGTCGCCGTCGGGATCTTGTTCTGCATCACGCCGACGAGCGATGGCACCGCCATGCCGTGGCGAAGGATGTAGGCGACGGCCAGGTTGTCGAAGCCGCCCGGTGTGCCGCCGTCTTCGCGCGGCGAGTCGCGGTCCCAGGATCGGAAACCTTCGACCGGCGCGGCGATCGTGCGCATGGCGTTGGCGGCCGGCGGCTTCACGGTGGCCGCGATTCGCTTCGCATCCTCTTTCGTGATGCGGTAGTCGACGGCGTCATCGAGCGATGGTGTTTTTAGAAGAGCAGCTCCGATCGCGAGCGCCACGAGCACGATGCAGGCGAGCAGCTTGCCGGGCGTGACCGGCATCGGTGGGAAGGTCCACGGCGGCCGGTGCGGCTCTTCTTTCGGTATCGGAACAGGACGGATCGGCAGGGAATCGTTGGAGAGATCCGCATCCGGCACGAAGCCTCGATTTCGAATATAGAGCGCGATCGACAGCAGCATCGGGATGGCGAAGACTAGGCTGGCCAGACCGCCGGAGATGACGTAGTAGCGGTTGCCGGAGCGCAAGAGCAGCATGGCCGTGTAGAGCGCGTCGACGGTGTAGTGCCAGATGAGCAGCGGCAGGATGCCGAAGCGCATCATCAGAAATCCGATCAGCACGCCGGCGCAGCCGACTTCGATACCGCGGATGTAGAAGGGCTGGTTGGGATAGGTGGCGTGGCCGAATCCCCAGATGAAGCCGGCGGCGACGATGGCGGCGACGCGCGAGCGGAGCACTTTCTCGAAGAACGGGATCGAGAATGCGCGCGACATGAACTCTTCGCTGAGCGCGGGGAAGAAGCCGGCGAAGAGCACCGCGATCCACGGAAACGCGGTGTTGAGCATGTCGTCATACGGCACCTCGGCCGGTGCCCAGGCGCCGAACTTGTCGGCGATGAGGTAGAACGCAACCTGGTAGCCGAGGAAGAAGGCCACCAGCGTGTAGCCGAGGATGAAGGCGAGAAAGACGCGTTTCGACGTCAGCGCGCGGCGGTTCCAGATGCGCGCCACGGAAAGCTTGCCCGGCAGCCGCTCGCGGAAGAGCACTTCGCCGGCGCCGCAGACGACTACGAGCATCATGGCCACGCCGATGCCCTGGATGACGGAGCCGAAGGTGAATTTGGCCAGGAAGGCCGGATACGAATCGGTGGTGTTGTAGCCCGCCAGCGCGCTCGGGAACGAATTGAGAGCCGTGCCGGTGACGAGGACGATTGCGGCGATACCGATGCCGAGGAGCATGCGGAGCTGGAGATCGCCGCGCAGCAACCGGATCACGAAGACGGCCACGATGCAGACCATGGTGATGATCAGGAAGACGACGTCGACGTTGCCGGCCAGCAGGTTCTTGGAACGCAGCTCGCGATACGACCGCTGCCACTCCTCGGGGACTTTGATGCGCCGGCTGAAGCTGCTGACGCGATCGCCGTCGACGGTGACGATGGTGCGGTACTGCGCGCCGGCGGGATGGACGGTGTGCGCGTCCCAGGTGAAGATGCGCTGCATCCGATGCGGAAGCCGCCGTTCGCTCTGCGCGACAAGCTGGAGGTCGCTCAAGGCATGGATGCTGGTGAGGAACCCTTCCGCAATCGTCCGCGCGCCGGCGATGTCGGGCGAGTTGATGGCGCGGTCCTCGGGGATGCGATCGCTGAAGCCGGTCACTTCGCCGGTCGGGGCGATGCCGACGTTGATCTCCTCTTCCTGCAGAGGTTTGAACCAGCGGTGCGACCACGACCAGAGGCGGACGTCGCGTTTCAGGATCTCGTTCGTCGCCTTCAGTCCGAGGGAACGTTCGAGGAAGATGCGTGCCTCGTCGTCGGAGTCGAAGGTGGCGCTGTGCTTCAGTCCTCGGGTATCGATGTGCTGCGAGGCCAGCACGCCATCGGCGATCTGCTGCGACGAAGCGCGGTCATAGCGAAACTCGATCGAAGCCTCGGGGAAGGCAGCGCCGAACCAGTTGATGACGACGAAGATCGAGATCGCGGCGACGGCGAGGCAAGCGGCGATGAGGAGCCAGTCGCCGCGTGTGAGTCGTTCCCGGTTCATTCGTCAGTTGTACGGCGTACGGGCGACTAGGTTGGCTACGCCAGCTCCTGCAGCGCCTTCTCCATCCGCTTGATCCCCTCGGCGGCTTCGTCCATGGAGAGATTCAGAGGCGGACGGAAGCGCGCCGAGCGGTGGCCGGAGGAGAGCACCATCACGTCGTTGGCCATGAAGGCCTTGAGCGCGGCGTCGCGGACGTCGCCGCTGGGGAGATCGAAGGCGGTCATCAGACCGAGGCCACGGACGTTGGAGACGAGGTTGGGGAACTCATCGCCGAAGCGTTGCAGCTCGCCGAGGAAGTAGGCGCCGACGGTGGCGGCGTTGTCGACCAGCCCCTCTTCGTCGATCACTTCGAAATAGCGCTGCGAGCGGACCATGTCGGTCAGGTTGCCGCCCCAGGTGGAGTTGATGCGCGAGCTGACGGCGAAGACATTGTCGTCGATGTCGAAGAGGCGCTGGCCGGCCGCGAAGCCGCAGACCTGCGTCTTCTTGCCGAAGCAGATCATATCGGGCTCGACGCCGTGGTGCTGGTAGGCCCACATCTTCCCGGTCAGGCCGACGCCGGACTGGACTTCGTCATAGATAAGCAACATGTCGTTTTCGTCGCAGAGCTGGCGCATGGAGCGGAAGAACTCGGGGCGGAAGTGGTTGTCGCCTCCCTCGCCCTGGATCGGCTCCATGATGAACGCGGCGACGTCATCCTTCCGGCTGGCCAGGAACTGTTTGGCCTGATCGATGGCGGCCTGCTCGCGCTGTTCGACATCTTCGTCAGTTGGAAAGCGCAGCTTGGGATTGTCGATACGCGGCCAGTCGAACTTCGGGAAGTACTGCGTCTTCCGCGGGTCGGCGGTGTTGGTCAGCGAGAGCGTGTAGCCGGTGCGGCCGTGGAAGGCTTCGCGCAGATGCATGATCTGCGTGCCGCGCTCGGTGGTGAGGCCCTTGCGGAGGTTCTTGCGGATCTTCCAGTCGATGGCACTCTTCAGGGCGTTCTCGATGCCGAGGGCGCCCCCTTCGATGAAGAACATATGCTGGTTCAGGGAAGGGGGGACGGCCAAACGGGAGAAGGTCTCGACGAACTCGGCCATGTAGGTCGTGTAGATGTCGGAGTTGGCGGGCTTGTTGATGGCCGCGGTGGCGATGCGGTCGCGGAACTCGGGATTGTCGAGGCGGGGATGGTTGTAGCCGATGGGGCAGGAGGCGAAGTTGGTGAAGAAATCGAGCACGGCACGGCCGCGCCGGGCGTCGAAGAGCCACGAGCCTTGGGACTTGGTGAGATCCATGACGACGTCGTAGCCGTCGGCGAGCATGTGCCGGGAGAGCACGTTGTGGACATCGCCGGGCTGGATGTGGACGCGCCGGTCCGTGATGGCGGAAATGGTCATAGAGGGCTCCTGTCGGGTGGTGGGATCATATCGTGTGCCGCGGGTGGGGTGGGGTTGTTGGTTGTCGGTTGTCGGTTGTCGGTTGTCAGTGGTCAGTGGTCAGTGAATTAGTCGGTATAGTGAATTGGTTGAGCAACCTCGGCGTTCGCGATCCGCTTGTCACTGCTCTACTGATCACCGACAACCGATAACCGACAACCGATAACCGACAACCGACAACCGATCACCGTTAACCGACCGACAACCGACAACCCGATAACCGATAACCGACAACCGACCCCCGATACTCAGCAGTGATACAAGGAGCCTCATGAAAGACATCGTCATCCTCGGCGGCGCACGGACGCCGATCGGGTCGTTCCAGGGAACCCTCTCCTCCATCGCGGCGCCGAAGCTCGGCGCCATCGCCATCCGATGCGCACTCGAGAACTCGGGCGTCTCCGCCGAGCAGATCGAGCAGGTGATCATGGGCAACGTGCTGCAGGCGGGCGTCGGGCAGGCACCGGCGCGGCAGGCAGGCATCGGTGCCGGCATCCCGGTCAGCGCGGGGGCGGTGACGGTGAACAAGGTGTGCGGCTCGGGGCTCAAGGCGGTGATGTACGCGGCCAACGACATTCGTTGTAATGAGTACGAGATCGCCGTCGCCGGCGGCATGGAGTCGATGTCGAACGCGCCGTACGCGCTGCCTCAGGCGCGCAACGGCTACCGGATGGGCAATGGCAAGCTGGTCGACATCATGATCCACGACGGCCTCTGGGACCCGTATGGCGACAAGCACATGGGCAACTGCGCGGAGCTCTGCGCGGCGAAGTACCACTTCACACGCGAGGAGCAGGATGAGTTCTCGCGCGAGTCGTACCGACGCGCGCAGGACGCGGTGCGCAGCGGCAAGTTCAGGAAAGAGATCGCTGTGGTCGAGGTTCCGGGCAAGAAGGGATCGCAGATGATCGTCGACGATGAGGAGCCGTTCGCGGCGCCGCTCGACAAGATGGGATCGCTGAAGCCGGCCTTTCAGAAGGACGGCGGGACGGTGACCGCGGCGAACGCGTCGAAGATCAACGATGGCGCGGCCGCGCTGGTGGTGACCTCGGCTGACTGGGCCGCCCAGAATGGCCGCAAGCCGCTGGCGCGCATCATCGCCCAGGCCACGGCGGCTCAGGAGCCGGAGTGGTTCACGACGGCGCCGGCGAAGGCGATCGAGATCGCGCTGAAGCGCGCCGGCATGACGGTGGGCGACATCGATCTGTTCGAGATCAACGAGGCTTTCGCCGTGGTGGCGATGGCGGCGATGAAGGACGCGAACATCCCGCACGAGAAGATGAACGTCTACGGCGGGGCCGTGGCGTTGGGACATCCGATCGGCTCCAGCGGCGCGCGTATCCTGGTCACGCTGCTGCACGCGTTGGAGACGCAGAACCTGAAACGGGGCATGGCCGCCATCTGCATCGGCGGCGGCGAGGCGGCGGCGATGATCGTGGAACGTGTGTGACCCGTCATAGCTGATTGTGACGGGCTGTAACCTGCCGTTGCTTCCGCCGTCGAAAGGTGTATAGACCAATTGACTGGAGGAATGTCATGAGGAAATCGCTCGTCATCGCAGCGTCATTGTTGTTTGTCATCACTTCGGCGTTCGCCCAACAGACAACCCCTTCCAATAGCGTCTCCGTCTTCGTTTCGGACCTGTCGGTGACGCACACGAGTTCCAACGGCACGAGCTTCGATGCCGGCTACGGGGCGGCGTTCGATCACCGGTTCGGCGAGCACGTGTCCGCCGAGCTGACGGTAACGACGCAAAGGATCCGGCAAAGCTACACGACGATCAGCCCGTCGGGGCAGCCGGTCTTTACCTCGTATTCCAGAACGCTTCTTCCGGTCGACGCAAACGTCTCCTACCACTTCTTTACCAATAGCCGCTGGAAGCCATATCTCGGCGGGGGACTGCGGCTGGTGAGCGATACGGTCAGGAACGTTGCCCCGCTCAACAACTATCGGTTCACATCGCGCTCGGTCGATCCCGAGGTTTCCGGAGGGGTTACGTATCAGTTTCGCCCCAACCTCGGCCTTCGCTTCGACGCGAAGCAGACCATCGGCGGCAGCAATTCCGTTCTCGGGGAAGCGGCATTCAGCGTCTCCGCGGGACTGAGCTTCCGGTTCTGAGAGGGCGGTCTCGGGGCCTCGCGGTTACGCGGTCTCGGGGTGGTGGGACCGCGAGACCGCGAGACCCCGAAACCGCGCAACCCCGGTTTTACACGATCGCGTTCGCCAGCCCGGCGAGATCGTCGAACTTGAATTTCGGCGTTCCGCCGGGCAGCTCCGGCTGCCGCTGGCGATTGATCCAGGCGTTGTCGATGCCGAGTGTGTTCGTCGGGACGATGTCGTGAAAGTTGCTCTCGGCAGCGTGCAGCCATCGCGATGGGCCGATGAGCTCCCGCGCGGTCAGGAAGTGCGCGCGGCCCGGCTTGTAGGAACGTACCTGCTGCGCGGTGACGACAATGTCGAAGTCGACGGTGAAGTGTTTGCGCGTCTCGGCGAGCAGGTCGTCGTCGATGTTCGACAGGATGCCCAGCCGGCAGCCGGCGGCGACGAGGCGCTCGAGCGCCGGATTGGTGTCGGGGAATGGTTGCCATGAGGGAAGAGTGTCGGCTAGAAAGCCGGCACGTTCGGGCGTGATCGGCCATGCAAGGGCTTTGGCGACGCGCGTGGCCGTATCGCGCAGGATCTCGCGGTAACTGCGATACCCCTCGGCCTGGACGCGGTGCTCGACGTCCGCGTACGCGCGGAGAATGCCGTCGCGCGTGAACGTCACCTCGTCCGCCGGGGCGGCATCGAGGAAGGCGCCGGCGATTCCCGACTCCCAATCGATGAGGGTTCCGTAGCAGTCGAAGGTGACCACGTCGTAGCGAGGCATGGCCGCGCATTATGCGTGATCCGGCTCACAAGAGAGGGATCGGGCGTGCTATACGTTCACCGTTCTCATGTACGAAGCTGCCCTGCGAAATCTGCGCACCGCCGAACGGTTTCTCATCGAGCCGCCGCTGACCGGCCGGTTTGGCGGCGCGGCCGCACTCGTCTGCGACATTTCGGTGAAGGGGGCGCGCTTCCGGCACGCGCATCCGCTGGAGATGGGGCAGAAGTCCGTCCTGCAACTGGCCATCGATGGCCGGACGTCGCCGGTGCATCTCGAGGCGGTCGTGGTCTGGACCAAGACCGATCCGTCCGCGCCGGGCCGCTTCGTCTCCGGCGTGCGGACATACGCGGACGCCGCTTTGATCGACGAACTGCTGGCGCACCTTCAGGCGCTGAAACGGACCACGCGCATCGAAGAGCTGCGGTCGACCGATCGCTTCGACCTGGTGCCGTCGCTGGATGGGATGTGGAACGCCGTGCCCGCGAGAATCGAGAATCTCTCGGCGCGCGGCGCGCGGATCGAGACGTTGGGACCACTCGCTCACTTCGCCGGCGGTCTGCTGACGTTCTCGGTTCCCGGCGCGGCATTGTCCGTCTCCGTCAAGGCCTCGGTGGCCTGGTCGACGATGAAGTCGGTCGATCCGTCGACGTATCGCACCGGTCTGTTCATCGACGAGAAGCCCGAGTTGCTGCGCCTGGCCATCGGACAACTCTGCGAGATCGGCCGGGCATCGCTCGATACGATCTCGCTGGCGCTGAAGCTGAAAGTGATCCGGGCCCGGGCCCGTCAACTGGCGCCGTCGTATCCGGCGGCGGAGACGTCAGGCATTCCGACCGAGCAGTACCTGCTCGTCCAGTGTGTCCGCGAGGAGCTTCGCCTGAATCCCGACGAGGCCATGCACTGGTATCGCCGCGCGCGCCTGATGATCGCCGACCCCGCCACCCGCACCACCGCCCCCGCCATCGCCAACCACCCCGACGCGCTGGCGGTGTGGGAGTACCTGGACCGGTCGATCGACCCGTCGATCATCGGGCGGACGTTTCAGTTGCCTTAGGCGCCGAGGACGGGGAAATTCGAAAGGGCGGCGGCGACGGCGAGCGCTCGGTCATGAGTGCCAAAGGAAAGCGGCGGCTCATCATCATCCAACCGTCCTCTGAAATTCATTGCGGACACCAGATGAATTGCGTCGAGTGACCCGAGAGCACCGGGCAGCGGTCCTGCGGCCGCTTGGATGATCTTCGACGTGATGTTCACGATTGTGAGCCGTAGCAGAATCTGGTCTGCATAGTTCCGAGCAAGTTGAAACGCGCTGTCGGTCAGCCGGCCGGAAGCGTTCGCGCGAAACAGGCTCCGATGACACTCGACGGTGCTGAGCTCACTGGTAACGCCGTGGCTGATCTCGTTCCAGCTAACGAGCTCGTTCGGCTCCTTCAGCACGATGCGGAGGATTACGGAAGTGTCGAGGTAGACGATCACCGATGTCGGTTCCGCTCCGAGATGAGGTCTTCCACCGGATCCCAGTCGAGGTGAAGTGAAGGCGGCGTCCAGTCACCCAGGCGGCCCAGCGACGGGTCGGGAAACGTGAGAGGTTCGCGAATGTTGCCGCGATCAATGGCGATTAACTCAGCGCCATCCCATTTCAACCGAGGTCGGTGGAATGGCTCATCGGTGGTTGGCTCAACAGGTTCGATTCGCGCGATCGTCTTACCCGCGTCAACGATTTGGAGTGTCGTGCCGTTTTTTACATCTCCGAGCCTTTCCACTAAGTGCTCCGTCAACTCAGCGACCGTCACATCTTTCGTCATCCGCACACTCTCCCTCGGCTTTCCTCCTCTGTCAACGCGGCCACGTTCCGTTGCATGCCGGCCAGTCGGGGCGAGACGCCAGCGCTCCGACGTGAACCGCTTTAGTTCAGGCCATGGGCGGCTAGGCGCCGAGGACGGGAAAGTCATACGCTCGCGCCGCCGCGGCGAGGGGGTTATCGTGCGTTACGAAGGTCACTTCCTCGTTAATGCGCTCGCGCCAGGCGATCGCGGTTACGAGATGAATTGCGTCGAGAGTTTTCAACGGAAGACCGAATTGTCCGCCGGCACGTTCGAGAATATCCTCGCCAACGTTCAGCAGTTCGATCGTATTCATTACTTCATGCAGGGCTCCGTAGGTGCGTGGAATCTCCCCTCCCTTGATCTCTCCGGTCATCTGAACACGATCAATCGTGCGAAGGCATTCGAGCTGGAGCAATACGCTCGAGGACGCGTTAGTCAATGTTCGCCAGTCTGGCAGTGCGTCATCCTCCCTGAGAATGATGCGCAAGAGGACGGACGAGTCGACGTACTGCTTCAACGCGAATCTCGGTCTTCTCTGAGGACGGCAACGATGTCGACGTCTGATTCGATTCGCGGTGGTGGAACGAAGTCAGCCAGCGATCCGCGCGCATGTCTATAGATCATGTCCTCCGGCGTATTGGTCACCCTCCTGGCGGACGGCAAAATCTCGGCGACGATGTTTCCAGCGTCGATCAACCGCAACGTCACTCCCTGGCGTACTTCTTCGATGTGGTCTGCGAAGTGCTCCTGCATTTCCTGCACACTGATGTCTTTCGTCATGGCTTCAGCATCCCTCGGCTTTCGTCCTCTGTCAACGCGGCCACGTTCCGTTGCATGCCGGCCAGTCGGGCGCGTTTCACTGCGCTCTTGCGGAACAGGGTCGAGAAATCGGATTGCTCGTAGCGCAGCAGGTCGGTGACGGGGGTGGCGCGGTATTCGTGCCTAGGAGTGAATAACGGGTGGGGGACGGTGGGATCGTTGTTCCAGGGGCAGACTTCCTGGCAGATGTCGCAGCCGAAGACGTTGCCGGCCAGGGTGATGTCGGGCAGCGGGCCGCGATGCTCGATCGTCGCGTAGCTGATGCAGACCTCCGAGGCGACGGTGCGGTTGGGGAGGATGGCGTTGGTGGGGCAGGCGTCGAGACAGCGGGTGCAGGTACCGCAGCGGTCGGCGACAGGATCCGGTGTGATGTCATTCTCGAGGGACGTGAGCAGCGTGCCGATGAACGTGTAGGAGCCGATCTCCTCGTTGATGAGCATGGCGTTCTTGGCGATCCAGCCGAGGCCTGCTTGCATGGCCAGCGAACGATCGGAGAGGGGGCCTGTATCGACGTAGCGCCAGGTTTTTCCATGCGGTGCGACCTCCGCTTCGATCTTGCGAAGGATGCCATCGAGCACCTCGTGATAGTCGTCGCCGAGGGCGTAACGCGCAAGGTAGTTTGAGAGCGCGCCGGGAGAAGCTTCGGGCCGCGTCGATGCGTAGGGGACGAGAATCACGATCGCCGACTTCGCCCAGGGGAAACGGGCCGCCGGATCGCGCCGAATGCTGGCGCTCCTCGACAGGTATCGCATCGTGGCTTGGTGGCCGTGCTCGATCCATTCTTCGAACAGGCTTGCGTGCGTGTCTTCAAGATCGCTCGCGCCGATCCGCGCCACCCCTTCCGCGCGCGCGATGCGCTCGACGGCGGGCCAGACTTCCGACAGTCGCGTGATCACGGGAGCCGCTCGAGGATCGGGCCGATCCACCCCTCCGGCACCTTGATCGTCCCGAGCGTCTCCGTCGTCTTCACGGTGCCGTGGTCGTCCGAGCCGCCGGTCAGCATCTTGCCGCGGAAACGGGCGATCTGGCTGTACATCTCGCGCGCTTCGTCATCGACATCGGGATGGAGCACTTCGATGCCGTCGATCCCCGCGTCGAGCAGTTGCGGGACGATGCGGGCATGATCGGGATAGAGCGTGGGATGGGCGATCGAGGTCACGCCGCCGGTGGCATGCATCAGATTCACCGCCTCATCGATGGCGAAGCGATCCTTCTCGACATATCCAGGCTTGCCGGGCCGGAGGAGCTTGTCGAAGGCATCGGAAACGGAGTCGACGTATCCCCCTTCCACCAGCGCACGGGCCACGTGCGGACGTCCGACCGCGCCGCCGGCGGCGAGCTGCTCGACGCGCTCGGAGCTGATGTTGTAACCGATCGCCCGCAGCCGCTCGACGATGCGCCGTCCGCGCGTCTGGCGGGCGTCGCGAAAGACCCGCAACCTAGTCTCGATCCGCTCGTCGTGCGGGTCAAACGCGTACGCCAGGATGTGAACGTCGACACCCTCATACGCGCACGACAGCTCGGCCGCGGGGACCAGTGTGACGCCGCGCTCGTCCGCGTAAGCCTTGATCTCGAAGTAGGCGGCGAGGTTGTCGTGATCGCTGATGGCGACGATCTCAATCCCGTTCGCCAACGCCACGTCGATCACCTCGGCGGGAGCTCGGGTCCCGTCGGAGTGGTAGGTGTGGGTGTGGAGGTCGGCGTAACGCATGGGGGAAGCGTAGCACTCGCGGTCGCGCGGTGATTTGTCATCCTGAAGCCGGCGTAGCGCGGCTGAAGGATCTCAACCGCGCTGCTCCTGCCACAGGCTCTGCCACTGGAGATCCTTCGCCGTCCTGCGCGCATTTCGCTCGCTACGCTCGCTCAGCGCTCCGGCAGGCTTCTAATGAACCTCCTCGTAAGTCATTGATTCTTAAGCGCCCGCTATCGCGGGTTCATCTCCACTTCACCGGCGCCAAAACGCGCCGTTAACCGGCTCAGGATGACAAATGTGCCTACACCGTGGGCTGTTCCGGGACTTCTAGATTCGCGACCACCTCGTCGCATCGCGCGCAGAGTCCGCCGTCGTCGGTGACTTCCTCGCGATACTGCCAGCAGCGTCCGCACTTCTTGCCGCGTGCCGGCGACATGGTGATGCCGATCGGACCGACGCCTTCGACGTCGACCGTTTCGCCGGCCGCCTCGGGCACAAAGTCGACATGCGAGACGATGAACACTCTGGCCAGATCGACGTCGAGGCCGGCGGCGATCGCTTCGCGCGTGACTCCGTGCAACTGTACGTCGGCTTCCAGCGACTGTCCGATCGTCCCCGCCGCACGCGCGGTCTCGAGCACTTTCGAGACCGCCTCGCGAACGCGGAAGATCCGCTCCCATGCTGCCGTGTCGGTCGCCGGCGCGGTGATGGTGGGGAAATCCGTCAGATGAACCGACTGCTCCTTCGTCCCCGGCATCGCCTCGTAGATCTCCTCGGCGGTGAACGTCAGGATCGGCGCCAGGAAGCTGACCAGCCCGCGGAGGATTTCGTACATCGCCGTCTGCGCGGAGCGGCGGCTCGCCGAGGCCGGGGCGTCGCAGTAGAGCGTGTCCTTGGAGATGTCGAGATAGAGCGATGACAACACGACCGTGCAGAGATCGAGGATGCTGTGGTAGACGACGTGGAATTCGTACGTCTCATACGCGCGCCGGCAGCGTTCGAACACCTTTGCGGCGCGCGCCAGCACCCATTTGTCGACGTCGAGGAGCTGATCGTACGGTACGGCATCGCGTTCCGGTTCGAAGCCGCTCAGGTTCGACAACAGGTACCGCGCGGTGTTGCGGAGCTTCTTATATGACTCAGCGCTGCGTCCCATGATCTGCGGGCCGATGGACATGTCGGTCTGGTAGTCGATCATGGCCACCCACAGCCGGATGACGTCGGCGCCGTGCTGCTTGAGAACGTCCTGCGGCGACAGCGCGTTGCCGCGCGACTTCGACATCTTGTCGCCCTGTTCGTTGATGAGGAAGCCGCAGGTGATGACTTGTCTATATGGCGCTCCGCCCTCGATGCCTGTGCCGACGAGGAGCGAGGATTGGAACCAGCCGCGGTGCTGGTCGTGCCCTTCGATGTAGACGTCGGACGGCCACGTCAGCTCCGGACGCTCCTTCAGCACGGCGATGTGCGAGCAGCCGGAGTCGAACCACACGTCGAGGATGTCCAGCTCCTTGCGCCAGGCACTTGCGCCGCATTTCGCGCAGGCATGGCCCGCGGGGAGGAAGTCGGTTGCCGGACGGTCGTACCAGGAATCGGCTCCTTCAGCCAGGAACAACTCTTTCACCCGCTCGAACAGCTCGGGCGATGTGACCGGCTCGCTGCACTGCTCGCAATACAGGACCGTGATCGGAACGCCCCACGTACGCTGGCGCGAGATGCACCAGTCCGGGCGGTTCTCGACCATGCCCGCCATGCGATCTTCGCCCCAGGCCGGGAACCATTTGACCTTGTGGATCTCATCGAGGGCGCGTCCACGAAGATCGTGATCGTCCATGGAGATGAACCACTGCTCGGTGGCGCGGAAGATGACCGGGTGCTTGCAGCGCCAGCAATGCGGATAGGAGTGCGTGATCGTCTCGGTAAGGAGCAATGCTCCGCGCTCGCGGAGCAGCTCCACGATCAGCGGATTCGCTTTGAACACATGCAGGCCCGCCCACAGCGGAACATCGGCGGTGAACTCGCCGCGGTGATTCACGGGCGTGTAAGTTTCGAGGCCGTAACGCTGACCGGTGTAGAAGTCATCCGCGCCGTGACCGGGGGCGGTGTGGACGAGACCGGTGCCCGCCTCGAGCGTGACGTAGTCGCCGAGGACGAAGATCCCTTCGCGCGGCAGGAAGGCGTGACGGTAGCGAAGGTGCTCGAACATCGAGCCCTTGAACACTTTGCGGATGTGATACTCGGCCCAGCCGAATTTCGCGGCGACAGCCGGCAGCAACTCCGAGGCGATGATGAAGAGCTCGTCGTCGTGCTCGACGACGGCGTAGTCGAAGTCGGGCTTGACGGCGATGGCCAGGTTGGCCGGCAGCGTCCACGGCGTCGTCGTCCAGATCACCGCATAGCACGGCTTCTCGATCGGCAGGTCGAGACTGAGCACCGATTCGTCGGTGAGGCGGAAGCGCACGTAGACCGATGGCGAGGTGTGATCGGCATACTCAACTTCTGCTTCCGCCAATGCCGACTGGTCGTAGGTGCACCAGTGCACCGGCTTGAGCCCTTTGTAGACCATGCCGGTCCGGAAGAAGCGGCCGAGGGCGTAGGCGATGTCCGACTCGTACTGATAGGACATGGTCATGTACGGGTGGAACCAGTCGCCGAACACGCCGAGGCGGATGAAGTCCTGGCGCTGGATCGCGACGAACTTCTCGGCGTGTTCGCGGCAGGCGCGCCGGAAGTCAGCCGGCGGCATCTCCTTCCTCTTCGAGCTGCCGATCTCCTTGTCGACGGCGTGCTCGATCGGCAGGCCGTGGCAGTCCCAGCCCGGCACGTAGGGGGAGTCGAATCCCATCATCGTCTTCGACTTGACGACGATGTCTTTGAGGATCTTGTTGAGGGCGTGGCCCATGTGAATGTGGTAGTTCGCGTACGGCGGCCCGTCGTGCAGGACCGACTTCGGCCGCCCTTCCGACTTCTCGCGAATGAGCTTGTACAGATCGATGAGGCGCCACTGCTCGAGCCGCTTCGGCTCGTTCTGCGGCAGGTTGGCCTTCATCGAGAAAGAGGTCTGCGGAAGGTTCAGGGTCTTTTTGTAGTCACTGCTCTCGGCCATGGTGGGGGGCGAAACTACCAGCGGGGGCGTGGCATTTCAAGGATGCGGTTGCGAGGTCTCGGGGTTGCGCGGTCTCGCGGTTGCTGGGTTGCTGGGATTGGGTGTTACCGCGAGACTCCGAAACCGCGAAACCGCGAAACCGCGAAACCGCGCTACCCCGCATTTCTCACACGCTCGAATACAGCTCATTTGAATTGTTCCCTAGAGAGCGTTTCCACTCCCTTTGTCGAGAGTCCTTCTCCCCCAGCGCTTTTCAGCTGGGGGAGAAGGTGGCGAAGCCGGATGAGGGGGCGCTTCACGAGGACGTTATTCGTGCGCGACTCCTGCTTTCAAGCGGCCCCTGGGCAGTGACGCAAGTTCGTTTCTGACGCGTGAAGCGCCCCCCTCATCCGCCTTCGGCACCTTCTCCCCCCGCAAAAAAACCGCGGGGGGAGAAGGACTCTCGACGAAGGGAGCGGCAAGGCTCTCGAGGAAGCAATTCAAGTGAGCGTGTGAGAAATGCAGATTTAAACTAACCGATCTTCGCCAGCTCGCTATCCAGATGCGCGAGCGCGGCGCGCAGCGATTCGCGGCGGCGTTCGTTGGTGGTCGACTCGAGCTCGTGGACGATACGCCGACGCGAGAGCTCGAGGCCTTCGCGTCTCTGGCGGCGCTCGATCTCGTGAATGTCGATACGCTCGCCTTTTCGCGACGCGCGGGCGTCCTCAGCATCCTGCCGATTGGACTCAACTGCCTTGCTTTCGAATCCTCTTGCCATCGTAAGAAAAGGCGTGCATGGATCGCGCCGTTACTTCGTCGCCTCCTCCCACTCCGCGCTGACGCGGCCGAGGATGAGCGGCAGATCGTCAGCGATGAGAAAGCGCTCGTGGAGGCGATCGAGCGCAGCGCTGGTGAAGCGGCCGAGGTACTCGTCGCGATTGTGGTAGCGCTCGATGATCTCCGCTTTCGGCCAGGGGATGTACGAGCCGACGAAACTGGCTCGCGAATCGGGGAAGCCGATCTTCGGATCGCGAAGGTTCCAGCCGGTGTAAGTCGCCAGCGGGACGGCGACCTCCGGCAGATGAACGCCGGCGATGTCGATGCCGTCGCTGTCGATCTGCGGTACCAGCGTCGGGTAGACGCCGTCGACGCGCGGCGGCTCGGTGGTGATGCCTCGGCTCCAGTCGGCGCCGAGGTCAGTGCGGTAGACCTCGTAGTTGAAGCGGGGGAGATCGACGCCGTGAATGCTCTTCAACGCCAGTCCGCTGACCGGCACGAGCGTGCCGAGGGAGATGCGCGGGTAGCGGCTGTCCAGAGGGGCGATCCCTTCGCGAGCCCAGGCGTCGAGCGCGGCGGTGAAGCCGTGCCGCAACTGTTCGATGCGCATCGGGTTGTCGAACTGCTGTCCGAGAATCGATCGCTCCTCGTTGTGCGCGGGCGGATACGCTCCTCCGATATGCGCCACGCTGGCCACGAAGTAGATGCGCACCTCGGCCGGAATCTCCACGTCGGACTTGCCGTCAGGCGTGGTGTGGATGAGCGAGGCGCCGCGTGACCAGTATTCATAGGCCGTGTTGACGTAGAAGATCTTCGGTACGACGTGCTCGGCGCGGGCACGGTCGAGCAGGCCGGCCGTGACGCCGGTGCGCGGATCGGTCTCCGGATTGTCGGTGAAGGGGAAGACGTCGGTCGGGTAGAAGAGCGGCGAGAGCGGCTGCGCGTCGCGCGATGGCTGGGCGAAACGGTGATTGAAGGAACCGCGCCCGGCGCCGGCGACGTAGACCAGCAGCGCGTCGAACACCTGCCGCCCCTCTTCGTCCGCGTTGAATCCTTGCCAGACGAGGTGTCTCAGAAAACGCCCGGTTTGCGAGATGCCCATGGCATACGCGCGCGCCGCATGGATGATCGCTTGCGGATCATGTTTCGCATACGCGGCGAAGTCGCGCACCGCGGTGAGACCGCAGCCGACGACGGCGGGATCTTTGGCGGTGTAGATGACTTCGTAGATCCTCCCGGGGACGAAGCCGTCATCGAGGTGGATTGTGTGGTCATCGCTGAAGCGCCAGGCCTTCCGGTCGATCGCTTTCCGTTGCGCGAGCGGCGCGTCGCGCTCGGTGAGCACGGCATCGCCGGCGTTGATGTCGGCCACCGGGTAACCGGTGCCGCCGATCGTGCCGGTGATCACATGACCGAGAGGATGGTCGAGCGTATTGTCGACGACGACGAAATCCGCGCGTACCCGGCCGGTGATCCCGCGCGCGACCGGTGCGTAGAGCCGCAACAGTTTCGGATCCGGCCGCACGTCGAACTGCCATCCCACCTCGGCGAGCGTATAGCCTTGCCGCACGTAGTACTCATCCGGGCCCTGGTCGCGGAAGAAGAACCGTTCGCCGCGGTTGGGCACGTCGATAAAGATCGTCCCGTTGCCCCCCTTCTTCGGCACGAGCAGGTCGACGTCCGCGGAAAACTCGACCTCACCTTTGGCGTTGCGCGGCGCTTTGTCGAGATCGACGATGACGCGGTCGTGCGCATTCGCGGGATCGACGACGAAATACGCCCGCCCCTGAATGCGCTCGTACGCGCCGGCGAGGCCGAATGACTTGCCGTTGAGGTAGTCGGTACGGGAGGTGATGTCGAAGTGATCGACGCGGGCGAAAAGGGTGGTGGTCAGAACCAGCGTCAGGAAGGCGAGGCGGTGCATTAGTGGAATTGTAGGTCTGTCATTCCGAACCCTGCGGCGCCTCTCAAGCCTATCGGCTGCAACCGAGGGCGAACGCGATTGCGGAGCAAACCTGATCCATCTTGCGTGCGTCGAGACTGACCACGAGCCGTCCCAGCCCGGCCTTCGGGACTGTCACGATGTTGTGCAGGTTCACGGCACACGCGTCCTTCATCCCATCATCCGGGCCGAGTACGACCTCCGATGCGACGCCGCGGATGGTGGAGGTCACCGGAGCGATCGTGATCCGCGAGAGGTGGTCGATGATTGAGTCGCGGGTGAGGACCAGCACCGGCCGCTGTTTGTCGGGCTCGGGAAATCGGAAGAGGCGGATATCGCCGCGCGCTACTTTTCCGGCCACGCAGCGACTCCGTCCCAGGGGGCAAACTCGGCGGGATCGTCAGGAGTCCGCTCATAGGCATCGCGCTCGCGACGCTCGAGATCCGCCGTACGCAAACGCTGCAAGTGGCCTCGGAGCGCATCGCGTATCAGGGCGGAACGGTTGACCTTGAGTCGCCGCGCCACCCGATCAGCAGAGCGGAGCAGATCCTCTTCGATCACCACCTGTATCGTGTTCATATGTGGAGCGTACTCCACACCCGATTTCACGTCAAAGATGGTTTGCGACTAGAGACGACGATCCGCATATGACGCAGATGTTCGCAGATAAAACCGTCTTCATCTGCGTTCTATCTGCGTCATCTGCGGATAAAGCTTTTCATCAATCCGAAAAGCGAAGGTCCGGCCCCGATACCTCCCTCAACGCGCAGGCGAGGGCGAGCACCAGCGCGAGCAGCAGCAGCCGCGTCATCTGCAGTCGACCAGCTCCGCCAGCGCGACGGGCGGCGAGAGCTTCGACATCGCGGCGCTGAGGTTGGCGCGCGTCGCGGCCCAGGTGATGCCCTTGCCGTCGTCGCTGTCGGACATGTCGATCACCTTCGCGGCGCCGCAGACGGTGATCGGCTCCGTCTTCGCGGCGGGATTGACCTTCGCCAGAAGGGCGCCGTCGCCGTAGAGCGGCTTGCCGCCGACGACGACGAGTTTCACGCCGGCCGGCTCGGTTTCGAGCAGCGTCTCGTACGACTCGCCGCGGCTTTGGCGCGCGACGACGAGGAGGTCCGCGGCGTAGCCCTTCTCGATCCGTCCGGTTTTGTCGCCGATGAGCGCTGCGGGGTTCACGGTCGCCATCTCGACGATGTTCTTCGCGGTGAGCGGCGTGTCGACGTCCTCCAGCCAGCGCCAGGCGTACGTCATCTCCGGGATCATCCCGGCGCTGCCTGACGGGCTCCAGTCGGGCGAGAGGGCGATGCTGAGCTGCGCGCCGAGGGCCGCCTTGAGGTCGACTGTGGTGCCGTAGAGCTCGAGATTGCTGCGCGGCGACCAGACCAGCCCGACCTCCGCTTTCTTCAGCGCCACGAAATCGTTCGCGTTGAGAGCCACGCCGTGGATGGCGATGAGTCCCCTGGTCATGAAGCCGTGCGCCTTTAACATGTTCAGTTCGCGGCGCGTACTCTCGGTGATCCCCTCGGCAAGATGGATGATCACGTTGGTGCCGTCGGCCAACGCCTTGCGGACGATTCCCTCGGTGTCCTTCGCGGCGTCCAGCTCGAACGGGAAGACGCGGTACTGCGCCGGCGCCTTGCCGGCGAAGCCGGGGTCGTAGTCGATGTTGCGGATGAGCCCTTTGTCGCACGGGTCGTCCAGGCTCCCGGCGATGGCGGTCGCGCCGTTCACCATCGCCTTTACCTCACCGTAGCGCTCGAGATCGCACGGGTTCGTCTTCACCACTTGGCCGTGCGGGGTGTTCAGCGTGGCGAGGTAGTCGGGATCGGCCAGCCAGTCGTACCGCGCGGTGACCGCGCGCTTCGCCCGCCAGCGCGGGAAGGCGTTCCAAGTGACGTGATTGTGCAGGTCGATGAGGCCGGGAAAGATCAGACCGCCGGTGTCGATGACGGTCATCCCCGCCGGCGGCGTAGTCACCACGTCGGCGATGGTGTTGCCGTCGACGACCACGATGCCATTGACGATGACGTCCTCCGGTGTGACCACAGTGCCGCGCAGCGCGTACTTCGCGGCTTCGGCGGGCAGAGCGAAAAGGAGCGCGATGAGAATTGTTCGACGCATTGGCGTATTTTGCTCGCCTTCATGCGAGCGGGAGACGAAATCACCATCGAGGCGACGGAATTGGTGGCCGGCGGCGCGGCGTTGGCGCGCGTCTTTGTCGCCCACGTGGCCGTCGCGGCCCGTGCTCGGTGCGCCGCAACACGTCGAGGGCCTGGTGCACGAGCGCCACGGCACTCTGGGATGCATTGAGGTTTTCATGACTGTCATGGAACCCGAGCACGCCTGCTTGCGCGCGGGGTTCACTACCTCCTCTACATTACGCTTTCGGTGCTGTGGACGTGACGGCGACAGGTGCCGGCGTCGGAGACGGCGTCTTAGGAATCTGCGGTGCCTTCTTGCGGCGCGTGAGTCTTCAGCCGCTTGATCTCCTCCACCTGTGGCGCGAGGTCCGCGTTGACGGGGCTCCGTGCGAGCTGCGACCCGAACGAGTACACCTGGGACGCGATGAACGCGAGCTGTTCGCGGCGGACCAGATTCGCCCATTCGATGCCTTTGAGGAACGAGCGCTGCGACAACACACGGTCGGTGCCCCGCTGGGACACGGTCGGTGCCCCGCTGGGACACGGTGGGTGCCCCACTGGGACACGGTGCGTGCCCCACCGGGACACGGTCGGTGCCCCGCTGGGACACGGTCGGTGCCCCGCTGGGACACGGTGTGTGCCCCAATGGGACACGGTGCGTGTCCCACTGGGGTACGGTGGGTGCCCCACTGGGGTACGGTGGGGTGTCCCACCGAGGCACACGGAGCGTGTTAAACGTAGGTCGGACTCTCCAGTCCGACCGGTACTTGCGCGGCTGGTGACGAGACACACCCCTCCAAGCTCCGGTCGGACTGGAGAGTCCGACCTACGTTTCAACTGCGCGCTTCGCAACCCAAGTTGTCTTGCTACACGGGGAGCGTCGCGTGGCGATGCGGGGTGTGGCGTTGTCCCGGAGTTCACATCCCGCCGGCCGTGACCGCCCGCGGCGCGGCGACCCGCAGCCGTTCGCCGGGATGCAACATGTGGTCGGAGCCGATCTCGTTGAGCTCGAGGAGCTCGTCGACGGTCAGGTTGTGGCTTTTGGCGATCGAGTAGTACGTGTCGCCTTTTTTCACGGCGTAGTAGGCGTCGCTGTGTGAAAGGAGCGTCCCGAGCTCGCGGGCGCGGACGGGGAGGTAGATCGAGTCGCCTTCGCTGATGGCCGAGTCGGAACGGAGGTTGTTCATCGCCACGAGCGTGTCGACGTCGGTGCCGAGGGAGCGGGCCAGCCGTTTGAGTGACTCTCCCTCGCGGAGCGTGTACGAACAGATGGCGACGTTGGCATCGTCATTCTTCAGCGTCGCGGCGCGGGCGATGACGGCATCGGCGGCTTTGGACGGAATGCGCACGGTGGTTTTGCCGGGGGGGACGATGCCCTGGCGAAGAGAGGGATTGAGCTCGCGCAGCACCGCTTCGTCGACTTTTCCCACCGAGGCCAGGTACCGCAGCGATAGCGGACCCTCGACTTCGACCGGTTTGAGATCGAGCTCGAGAGGCTTGCCGAGGCGGAAACCGTAGGTGTCCGGATCGCTGGCGATCGTCAGCGTGGCGAAGAACGTCGGCACGTAGCCGCGTGTCTCTTTCGGTACCGCTTCATTTTCCAGCAGGTCCCAGAACGTCGTACCGCCCGTGTCATTCAAGGCCCGCCGGATGCGGCCGGGACCGGCGTTGTAGGCGGCCAGAGCGAGCGGCCAGTCGTTGAACTGGCGATAGAGATCTTTGAGGTAGGCGGCGGCGGCACGCGTGGATCGCTCGGGATCGGCGCGCTCGTCGACCCACCAGTCGACGCGCAGGCCGTACTCGCGGGCCGTTTCCGGCATGAACTGCCAGATGCCGTGGGCACCAGCGCGGGAGGTAACCGTCGGTATGTACGCGCTCTCGATCACCGGGAGATAGGCCAGCCCGCGGGGGAGTTTGTAGTCGTCCAGCGCCTTGTCGATCAGCTTCTTGTATTTCGCCGAGCGGATGAGTGACTCCTGGATGCTCGGTTTGAGGTCGGTGGTGAAGTACTGCAGGGCGCCGCGGATGGTGCGGTGATCGGGGATGGGGATCGATGCCGCGGCTTCGACGTCGACCTTCGGTTCGAGGACCGGCTTTCCTTCGCGGGCGACGATCTCGGAGTAGGCCGCCTCGAGCGCGCGGCGGTAATCGTCGGCCTGGAGTTTTGCCGCCGAGGGTGGTTGATGGACGGGAGCCGATACGGCGGCGGCGACCGGTTTCGGCGGAGGGGTCGACGTCGCACAGGCAGCGGCGTAGACGGCGACCAGCAGCACGACGGCGCGCCTCAGCATCATCACAACCCCCTTCCCACCCTTAGAGATCTTCGAACTTCAGATTGACCGAGAGTGACTGGATATCGCTCGTCTCGCCGAGGTCGAGCGACTGCTCCTGTTTCTGAACGACCCCGTTGTCATTTTCAAAGGATACCGTAACCCGCAACTGTTTCGACTTCGCCAGCGTCCCCGGGGCCATCGGCAGGGTCACGGTGCGGTGGACGTCGCGCTTCGGTTTGGGAGGATGGCGGAGGGCGTCGAGCGGTGACGTTTCTTTTTTCGTGGCCGGCTTGGGTGTCGATTGCGTGGCCCGTTTCCGGAGCGATTCCAGCTCGGCCATGATGTCGATGGACGAGCGAACCTTGACGTGTTTGACGTCGGGCTCCCCTTTGACCTGCTTCTCCGTCTGACTGAAATCGATCTCCGGCTCGGGCGCCGCGGCGACCGGCTCCGGAAGAGGTTCCGGTTCCGGCGCGGCGATTTCTTCCGGCGGAGGCTCGGGATGGACGACCGGCGGCTCCGCGATGGTCGGCATCGGCGGAATCTCGATCTCGTCATCGGGGGAGAGCTCATCGAAAGGCTCGATGACCTGCGGGGCAGGCTGCGGGTTGTAGGCGGCGATGGGAGCGGTGGAGACCTTGGAGACGGGCGCCGGCGCGGCGACGTCCTCCCGGACCTTGAAGGTGGCGTCGGCGGGCGGACGGCGCGGCGTCGCTTTGGCTGGCTCCTCGCCGGTCATGCGGCGGCGCAGCGTTCGCAGCGTCAGCTTCGAGATCACCTTCAGGGTCTCGAAGACGCCGTCGCCGCGCGAGGCCACGGCCTCGACCCAGTCGTATTTCCGCTCGGGATCGACGATGTCGAGGACGTCGTCGACTGGTGCGATGTTGGGCAGATCGCGCTTGTTGAGCTGCAGGATGAGCGGGATCTCGTCGATCGACAGGCCGATCTCGCCGAGGTTCTCGCGCAGGTTCTTGAAGCTCTCCAGGTTGGCGTCGAGCATCGGTTTCTGGGAGTCGGCCACGAAGACGATGCCGTCGACCCCTTTGAGGACGAGCTTGCGCGTGGTGTTGTAGAAGACCTGGCCGGGGATGGTGTAGAGCTGGAGGCGGGTCTTGAATCCGCCGATGACGCCGACGTCGATGGGCAGCAGATCAAAAAAGAGCGTTCGGTCGGTTTCCGTCTCCAGGCTCACCATCTCGCCGCGGCTCTGCGGTGAGGTTTTGGCGTAGATGTGGTGCAGGTTGGTCGTCTTTCCACAGAGGCCCGGACCGTAGTAAACGATCTTCGCGGCCATCTGCATCGTCGCGTAATTAAAGAAGACCATTCCACCCGCGCTCCGATCGAAAGGGGGTCGATGGTAGCACCCGCTACTTTGCGGTCGCAACAATGCGCGCGGCCAGAAGTCGGTAGATCTCTGCAAGTTCCGGCCGTTCGTGCAGGGCGGCGAGGTGGCGTTCGATGACGGCCGCATCGCCGCGGGCGGCCGGACCAGTGAAGCGTTGCCCGTCGGTGTGGGCCAGCCAGTTGTCGATGGCGGAGCGCGCCAGCGCGGCGAGGTCTTCCCGTACGTCGTCGATCCCGATCAGCTCCTCGGCGATGTCGAGCAGGGCCGCCACGTAGTTTGATCCGAACACCGCCGCGGCGTGGTAGCGGGCCTTGGCCTCCGGTGCGATTGCCGCGAATCGGGCGCCGGCGGCGGCCGCGATCTTCTCGGCGACCTCCCGATGCCGCCCTTCGAAGACGAGCAGCGTGCCGGCCAGGTCAGAGCGTTCCCCGACTGGTGGCAGTGACTTGAGCGGATGAAGCGAGAAGCCCCCTCGGAGCGCGGGCAGTGCGCCGCTCGGATGGACGATGATCGCGTTCGTCTCCGGGATCGCGGCAACGACGTCTTCGATGGCGCGGTCGCTGACGGCGACGAGGAGGATGTCGGATGTCATCGCCAGCTCGTCGATCGTCTTCCGCGGCGCGATATCCCACTCCGCTCCGCGCGTGGCGATCCCTGCGATCGGCCAGCCGATGCGGCGCCAGGTAGAGGCGAAAGCCCACGCGGCCCGACCGCTGCCGATGATGCCGAGATTCATCGATGGAGTCTATTGCGAAAGGGAGACGGGTTCACGCGGAGACGCGGAGGCGCGGAGTGGCAAGTTCTCCGCGTCTCAGCGTCTCCGCGTGAAAACCGTCTAAACTGGTCACGATGCGCTGCTCGCTGCTCGTCCTCTTCCTCGCTCTTGCCGTCTCGGCGGAAGGCAAGCCACCCTCCACCTGCGGCGGAGCGGACGACTACTCGAAGGCGCTCTGTGCCTACCAGCGGAGACAGTTTCCTGAGGCCGAGCTCGGGTTCCGGAGCATCGTCGAAAAGAATGAGATCGATCCGCAGACCATCCGGGCCGTCTATTTTCTGGCCCGGACGGAGATGAAGCGAGGCCGGTTCGACGAAGCGGCACCCTTGTTCGTACGCATCTACGCCATGGATCCGGCGTTCTATGCCAGTTGGAACTGCGATTTCCTTCTCGGGGAGTGTAGGAAGGCGGTAGGAAGGGACTGACGAGGGGTTGACGATGGGTTGCAAGGTTGCAAGGTTGCTAAGTTGCTGAGTACCTAAACCAGCGACTCAGCGACCGAGCAACCAAGCAACCAAGCAACCCAGCAACCACCAACATGGCCCAACAATCCAACTTCGAGCTTCGCCGCAAGCTCCTCCAACTTGAGGCGCTCTACGACGTCGGCCGTGCGCTGAACACGCTGCGGCCGGAAGGGGAGCTGATCGAGGAGCTCATGCACCGGGCCATCGCCGTGCTCGATGCCATGGTCGGGTTCGTCTTTTCGCTCGATGAAAAGCTCAACGTCCAGCAGATCTTCACGTTCGGCGTCGAGATCCCCGCGCCGGCCAACGCCATCCTGGCCGAGCCGCCAATCAAGCAGGTGCTGGCCTCGCGGGAGCCGATGTCGGTGACGGTCTCGAAGTTTCTCGGCGGGGCCGGGAGCGATCTTCTTCTGGCGCCGATGATCTCCGGCGAGACCATCATCGGCATCATCGGCGTGGGGGGCAAGGAAGAGCGCGGCGCGAAGAGCGGCAGCTTTGTCGAGGACGACCTGCGCTTCCTGGTCTCGCTGGCGGCCATCGGCGGCGCGGCCATCGACAACGCCCGCAACTTCTACAAGCTCTCGGTGCTGCGCGAGACGCTCGAGGACGAGAACCGTAATCTGAAACAGAGAATGCTGCGCGACTACAACGACCGGCTCATGATCGGCGACTCGCCGAAGATGCAGCGGGTCATCGACCTCGTGGCCCGGGTGGCCGACTCGCAGGCCAGCGTGCTCATTCGCGGCGAGTCGGGAACCGGCAAAGAGATGGTGGCCCGTCTGATCCACGGCAACTCGCCGCGCAAAGACGGCCCCTTCGTGGCCATCAACTGCGCGGCCCTCCCGGAGACGCTCCTGGAATCGGAGCTCTTCGGAATCGAGCGCGGTGTGGCCACCGGCGTCGACGCGCGGCCGGGCAAGTTCGAGCTGGCCAAAGGGGGGACGATCTTTCTCGACGAGGTCGGCGACATTCCGCTGGCGCTGCAGGCCAAGCTGCTGCGCGTGCTGCAGGAGCGCGAGGTGGAGAAGCTCGGCGGCCGGCGCCGCATCCCCATCGACGTCCGCATCCTGGCCGCCACGCACCGCGATCTCGAGCAGATGATCGAGAAGACCGAGTTCCGGCAGGATCTCTACTATCGCCTCAAGGTCGTCGAGATCGTCCTTCCGCCGCTTCGCGACCGGAAGGAGGACATCCCCAAGCTGGTCCGCTTCTTCCTCGACAAATACGGCAAGCGCGAAGGGCTCAGCGACGTGCGCATCACCCAGGAGGCGCTGCAGAAACTGATGCGCTATCCCTTCCCCGGCAACGTTCGCGAGCTCGAGAACCTTGTGGAGGGCTCGCTGGCGCTGACCACCGATCCGGTGATCGATCCCGGCGATCTGGCGCTTCCCGAATCGGCCTCCGGAGCGGGGGGCGTGGAGATGCTGACCGATTTCCCATCCCTGAACGAACTGGAGCGCCGTTACGTCACCCGCGTCCTGACCTATACCAAGGGAAACATGTCCAAAGCGGCCAAGATCCTCGGCGTCGACCGCAAGACGCTCTACCGGATGCGGGAAGCGATGTCCCAATTAGCCCCAACTGTGGACTCTTGGGACGTTCACTGATAACCATCTTGAGTGCAGTTACTTATGACAACTAAAAAGTTTGAAACCTTGCATGTGTGGCGTTTCTCTACAGTTGCACACTTCGTCACATTTCGATGTGTTTCCATGTAAACTTAGCGATATCAGAGGCTTAGAGAGAGTGCAGCAGAAAAACAAGGCGTGGCAGTGGCGTTGCTCTTGGGTGGTCCCGACACATGAGGGGGGACACCATGAAAAGCATCGCCGAAACCCGCACCAACGCCGTTTCCGTCCAGTACGCGCTACCTATGCTGCTGGCGATCAATACGTTCGCTCTCTTGGCCATCGACCAGATGGGCGGCATCCCCGATTGGATCAAGTCCGCGGTGGCACTGCTTCTCGGCTTTTGATCGCGTCGTTGAGGACCCCTCCGAAATGACGACGACCGCCGAGCGGCAGATGGAGCTGACTCTTCCGATGGTCGCGGATATCGAGATCGCAGCCGCCCGCGCGGCCGGAAATCTCGCCCGTGAGCTCGGAATGAGCTCCGAGAAGATCGATGAGATGACTCATGCGATCATCGAGGCATGCATCAATGCTCGGGAGCATTCCGGTTGCGCCGACAACCGCATCTATTTAAGATTCGTCGGCACTTCCAAGGGCGACGGCAGCCGAATCGATGTCTGGATCACTGATCATGGTCGGGGATTCGATCCGGAGGAGGCCCGATCCCGCCGGCCCGCAGCCGGCGTCTCACACAAACGCGGCCGAGGATTGCAACTGATCGAGGCGCACATGGACGAGGTAAGCATCTCGACGTCGTCGGGCGGCGGAACCACCATCCATATGGTCAAATACGAGAAGAAAGAATCATGACTGAGGAACTGAAAGTCGCGGTCGACCGCAAGCCGAATGGTGCGGTGCTCTACACGAAGGGCTACATCAACAACGTCGGCGGCGAAGAGATCGCCAACCGTGCCTACGAGTTGATGGATGCCGATGTGCGCACGCTCCTGCTCAACCTGCGCGAAACGAAAATCGTCAACTCCATCGGCATCAGCATCCTCATCGAGATCATCGAGAAAATGATCGACAAGGGCGGAACCATCGCCTTCTGCTGCCTCACCCCGGTCATCCACAAAACCTTCCAGATCATGGGACTGGCCAACTACGCCAGGATCTTCGACAACGAAGAGGCGGCCATGAAGGAGCTGGGGTTATGAGGTAGCGCGGTCTCGCGGTTACGCGGTCTCGAAGTGAACACCGCGCAACCGCGAGACCTCGCAACCCCGCGACCGCGTCAGCAACTGTTATCCTTCCACCCTCCTCATGCCCCAACTCGCTCACCACTTCGCGGAGTTACTGCAGGACCTGCAGCAGCTCGAGCGGGCAGCGCTCCCATCCCATGGGACGCTGATCTTCGAGGCCTTCAACAGACACACGCCGTACGACGTCGGCGCCGTCTACATGCGGGAGGGGCGCGGAACGGCGATGCGGCTTGCGGCGAAGTCGGGTCAATGCGTCGCGCCGGAGATCCTCGATCTCGAAGCGCCCGACGCCGGGTCGCTGCTCGAGCCGATGCCGAGCCACGTGATTCCGATGCGCACGTCCCGCGACCATTTCGGCGTCGTTGCTCTCACCGGCCATGCCGCCTCGGACGAGGATCTGCAGATGCTCAACGCGGCGGGGTCGTTCGCGGCCTCGCTGCTGAGCAATCACCGACTCTCTCAGGAGATGCGCGAGGGCGACTTTCAGCTCAAGTACCGCCTCTGGGAGCTGGAGTCGCTCTACGACATCGGTCTTTCCATCGCCGGGACGTTGAACATCGACGCCCTGGCGGACGAGATCCTCTTCCGGATGATCTCTCTGATCAACGCCCGCCGCGCCGCGCTTTTCCTCCGCGATGGCGACCGCTTCCGCGTCTACCGCTCCTTCGGCGATACCCGCTCCGATTTTCTCGATGACGAGATCACCGACCGCGTCATCGCCGCCGGTGAGGCTCTCACCTTCGAAGACACGTCGGAGTGTATTTTCCCCGGCTGCATCGCCACGGTGGCCGTGCCGATCAAGGGCAACAACGCCGTGATCGGCGTGCTCGCCGCCGGCGATCGCGAGACGCGCGAAGGAGATGTCGGCGCGTTCGAAGCGAACGAGCTGCGCCTCCTCTCGCTCTTCGCCAATCAGGTTGCCATCGCCCTCGAGAACGCCCGGTTGCACAAGGAAGCGCTCGAAAAACAGGCCATGCAGCGGGAGCTCGACCTGGCCGCGACGATCCAGAGCGACATTCTGCCGAAGTCGATTCCGGTCATCGAAGGCATCGAGCTGGCGGCGCTTTCGCGGCCGGCCAAACAGGTCGGTGGCGATTACCACGCTTTTTTCCGGCGCGAGGGAACGTTGACGATGGTCGTGGCTGACGTCTCGGGGAAATCGATGCCGGCGGCGTTGCTGGTGTCGGCCTTTCACGCCGCCATTCAGCTTCTTTTCGCCGAAGGACGTGAGCTCGGGGATATCGCCACCGAGCTCAATCGCCACATCCATAGCTGGTCCGCCGAGAACAAGTTCATCACCATGATCATCGCCACGATCGATCCGGAAGCGGAGACGATTCAGTTCATCAATGCCGGCCACAATCCCTGCTACGTCGTCACCGGCGGCCACATCGAGCAACTGCGTTCTCACGGCCTGCCGATCGGGATCCTTGGCTCGTCGAAGTACATGACCCAGACGCGCCCGTTCACTGCCGGCTCCACCGTCGTTCTCTACAGCGACGGCATCTGCGAAGCCGAAAACGCTGCCGGCGACGAATGGGGCAACGAGGCCTTCGAGGAGCTCCTGTCGCGCCACGCCAACTCCTCGGCGGACGCCGTCCGCAACGCCATCGCCGAAGCCGTCGACGCCTTCGTCGCCGAGGCGCCGCAGAAGGACGATGAGACGCTGGTGGTGGCGAGGACGATCAAACAGGAAGGCGCGAAAGTATAACTCGGGTTATACTGGTGGCGTGAAGACCGCGATTTCGATTCCCGATGATCTGTTCGCGAAGGCCGAGGAGCTCGCCGAAAGGCTCGAAGTCTCTCGCAGCCAGCTCTATGCGCGGGCGATCGCGGAGTATGCCGAGCGGCACTCCTCTCAGCGCGTTCGGGAGAAATTGGACGAGGTGTACGCCGGCCAAAACAGCGAGCTGGATACTGCTCTGGCCCTCATGCAATCGATTGCTCTTCCGCCGGAGAAGTGGTGAGGCGTGGCGAGATCTGGTGGGCGTCGCTTCCCGCACCGCAAGGCTCATCCCCTGGTTATCGCCGTCCGGTCGTAGTCATTCAATCGAATGACTTCAATGAAAGCCCGATTCAGACGGTCGTCATCGCCGCGATCACCTCCAATCTGGCCCTCGCTGGCGCTCCCGGAAACTTCGCCCTTGTTCGCGGGACGGGCCTGTCCAGAAAATCGGTCGTGAACGTTTCTCAGCTCCTTACTGTGTCCAAGTCGGTGTTCACAGAAAGGATCGGACGGCTGGACGATGGGTCTCTCCGACAACTCGACGAAGGACTGAGGCTCGTACTGAAGCTCTGACGAGTGCATAAGCAGTCCGCGGTAGCGCGCCGCTGTTACAACTGATCCCTCCCGGGTAACCGTCTCCAATTCCGGTCGTCCAACGGGCAAGGAGGAATGTCATGAAACGCTACGCTGTGTTTGCAGTGCTTCTTTGTGTGCTCCTGGCCGGAGCGGCAATCGTCTACGCGGCCGACGGCGGCAGCTCGAGCCGGCTGACGATCTCGCCGTCCGATATGAAGGACGGTGAGACGAAAAAACTCGTCGACGGCGACAACACCATCACGGTCAAGCGCAACGGCGACACGATCGACGTGAAGATCGAGGGCGCGGGGAAAACGCGCAATGTGACCATCGTCCGCGGCGGCGACGGAACTGTCCGTATCGAACGCGGCGGCAAGGATGGAATCCACACCTGGGTCACCGGTCCCGACCGTCCGCGCGTCATGATCGACGGTATGGACTTCGGCCCAGGCATGCGCGTCCTGCCGCGGGTTCCCAATGCCCAGACGTGGTTTGTCTGTCCCAAAGACCACACGATGCTGCGCGTTCCCGATGGGAAGAAGGACGAGACGTTCAAGTGCCCCGTTGACGGCACGACGATGGAGAAGCGCAAAGGCCGCGGTTTCGCCTTCTTCTTCGATGATCACGAGTTCCAGACGGACGACATGTAGGTTGCGTTTGGATGTTGACGGCGCCGCGATAGCGGCTCAAAGAGGATAGCCAGTGGTGCGAGCCCGCAATTCTCACACGCTGAGTGGCATCGCCTGCACCTTGGTGGTGGCGAACTTGGGACGATGTGGAGTTGTGCGAGCGGTTCGTTCTCGGCAGTACCTCCAATCGAGAGTCCTTCTCCCCCCACGGTTTCTTGTGGGGGGAGAAGGTGGCGAAGCCGGATGAGGGGGGCGTTTCACACGTACGTCATTCGCGCGCCTTCGAGCGCTCTCGGACCAGCGTCGGTAAATCGCGCGTATCTCGTAAAGCGCCCCCCTCATCCGCCTTCGGCACCTTCTCCCCCCGCAAGAAACCGCGGTGGGAGAAGGGCTCTCGACGAAGGGAGTGGCGAGGCTTTCAAGATTTGACCCTACTCACTTCCCTTCAAACCTCGCCGCCCTCTTCTCGAAGAGCGCGGACAGCCCTTCCGCGGCATCATGGGAAAGAAACGCGCGCAACTGATGCTCACTCTCGAGGTCGACTTGCGCGCGGAGCGCGTTCGTGCGCGATGCCGCGAGCGCGCGTTTGATGTCCGCGATCGCAATGGGCGGACCTTCTGCGATCGCGCGTGCAAGGGCGGTTGTCTGCGACGGAAGCTCAGATGCAGGCACGACCCGATCGACCATTCCGATCGACAGCGCTTCGGCGGCGTCGACCATGCGTCCTGTCATCAGAAGCTCGAGTGCGCGGCTCGGACCGACGAGCCGAGGGAGGAACCAGGTGCCGCCCCAGTCGGGATGGATGCCGATGCGGACGAAGGTCTCGCCGAGCTTCGCAGTATCCGAGGCGATGCGATAGTCGCAGGCCAGGGCCAGATTGCAGCCCGCGCCGGCAGCGATGCCGTTGATCGAGGCGATGACCGGCTTGGCCATCTCCACGATCGTGGTTACGACGTCGCGGCCGGCGTCGAGAAGCTTGCGGAAGGCATCGACATTGCCGTCCTTCTGCAGGCCTGACATGTATTCGACGTCGCCGCCTGCGCAGAAGGCTCGTCCGGCCCCAGTGATCACGACGACGCGGCAGCCCGGATCGCCGGCGGCGGCGCGCAACGCCGCCAGCAGATCCTCGCGCATCGTTCCGCTGAAGGCGTTCAGTTTTTCGGGGCGGTTGAGGGTGATGGTGGTGATGTGGCCGCTGGCTTCAGTGTTGATCATGGCAATATCCCATCCTGACAGGCCGCGCGAGCTGTGCCCATCGTAAGAGACGCGAATTCGAACCGGAGATCCTGACAGGCCCGCTGCGCGGACCGTCAGGATAGAGTGTTGTTTCAGAAAATGAAGCGTCTCCTCACCTGGCTCCTCTACGCCACGATCCCCATCGCCATCGGGATGCAGTTCGCGCATGCCAGTCTCGTGTGGGAGTTTGTCTTCGCCTGTGCGGCAGTGCTTCCGCTGGCGGCATGGATCGGCCTGAGCACCGAGCAGTTGGCGCATCGGATGGGGTCTACGTACGGCGCCCTTTTCAACGCCACCTTCGGGAACTTCGCGGAGATGGTCATCGCCATCTTCGCCATACGGGCCGGGCTTCCGGGGGTTGTTCGGGCCTCGTTCACCGGGTCGATCGTCGGCAACCTCCTCTTCGTAGCCGGTCTTTCGATGCTGGTCGGAGGCTCGAAGCATCGCACGCTCAAATTCAATGCTCTGGCCGCCGAATCGCAGGCCGGGCAACTGATCCTGGCCGTCGCTTCGTTTCTCGTGCCGGCGCTCTTCTTCCGCTCCGCGCAGTCGGCGCATCAACCGCAGCTCATTCATCAGGTGTCGGTGGGGACGGCCATCATCCTGATCGTCGTCTACGTCCTCGGGTTGTTCTTCGCGTTCAAGACGCACAAAGACAGGCTCGCCGCGGTCACCGAGACGCCGGAGATGGCGGACGACGAAGTCTGGAGTGTCAAGCGGGCCATCAGTCTTCTGCTTTTCGCCAGTGTGCTGATGAGTGTCGTCGCCGAGGGGCTTGTCAGTGCCGTTGGAGCGGCGGGGAAGGCGTGGGGGATGAACGAAGTCTTCCTCGGCTTCGTCGTGCTGGCGATCGTCGGCAACGCCGCCGAGCATTCGACGGCGGTGATGCTGGCGGCGCGCAACCAGATGGATACGGCGCTCAACATCTCCATGCAGTCGAGCGTGCAGATCGCGTTGTTCGTCACGCCGCTGCTGGTCTTTCTCTCCTACCCGCTCGGTCACCCGCTCGATCTGCTTTTCAGTCCTTTCGAGATGCTCGCCGTCGGACTCTGCGTGGCCATCTTTTCGTACCTGGTCATGGACGGGGAGACGAACTGGTACGAAGGGGTTCAGCTCCTGGCCGTCTACGCCGTCATCGCGGTGGCCATGTACTTCCTGCCGGCGGTCCACTGATCAATGCAGCGTCGTCGTGGCCGGTGAGGTTCTTGGCGTAATTCGCTGTACCGGCAAGCGGAAACGCGCCGGCGGCACCTGAGGGGTCTGGCGCGGGATTGCCACGTTGATGACGGTCGCCACGTCTTCCTGGCGGCCGGCCGGGTCAAACAGGCGCAGATTACCGAGGCGTACTCCACGATCCTTCCCCGCCGTCACGACCACCGTGCATGTCTCGCCCGGCGCCAGTTTCCGGTTGGGCTGACACTCGGCCGGGTCGAGTGTGAACGAGGGGTCTGCGTCGAGTGCAACCTTTCCGATGACCGCGACGTCCTCTCCGCTGTTGCGGACGATTTCCTTCGCCGCGGTCCCCTGCGGCACCTCGATCATCGATGTCTCGAACGCAACGTGATGCCATAGCGGGAGAGGGGCCGGCGGTACGACCCGAGGAGTGCCTCGGCCGGAGAGCGTCACGGCATCGGATTGCGCGCCGGAACGATCGAGCAGGGCCACCTGCGCCTTTTCGTCTCTCGCCTCGGCCGGTCGAAAGATGGCGGCCGCGGTGCAGCCGGCGCCGGGCGCGACGCGGCCGCAATCGCCGAGGTTCACCTCGAAAGCGGCAACGCGGCCGCCGGCGAATGCGATCGCGGTGGCCTCGAAGGCGACCGTGCCATCGTTGCGGAACGCGATCGGGCGTTCCGTCGCTCCTCCGACCGGCAACTCGCCGAAGTCGATGTTCGGTGCGGAGAGAACGAGCGAGGGAACGGCAGGGCTTGGCGGTGCCTGCGTGGTTGTCGTGGTAGTCGTAGTCGTCGCCGTTGTGGAGGCGGTCGTGGTGGTTTCTGTCGCGGTGGTCGTCGTTCCCGTATTGCCCTTGTCAGGCGCCTCCGCCCAGGAGATCGCCCACAGCATCCCCAGCAGCACGATGACGGTCATCGCCGCATTGCGCCGGACGCGCTTCCGTTGCTCGTCCGGGCTCCACCTCAACTCGACGCGTGCCCTGCTCACGGCTTCGTCCGCTTGTTGATCTCGCCGGAAGCGTCGTCATCCGTGGCCAGCGTTCCGTGCACTTCGAGCGCGGCTTCCTTCGCCCGCGAGCTGGCCGCTTTGTCGGCGCCCGCGCCGATGAACGTCGAGAGGCGGTCGGTCCCGCTCACGAGCACGAGCCATGTCAGCACCGCGTCGGCCATGTCATGACCGGATACGTTGAATGTCGCAAGCAGCCGCATCCAGCGGAAGTTGTAGATGACTGCCGCCGCGATCAAGCCGGCGAACAGAGTTCGCCAGAAGGTACGTTTCAACTCATCGCGCCCGGCCTGGTCTTCTCCTCGGAGGCGAAACAGCGACACGAAGAACGCCCCCGCCGCGATGGCGCGCTCGATGACGAACGCGGTGAGCAGCATGGCAGCGATGAGGTTCGGGGACGAGATCTTCATCAGATTCTCCTGGCCAGCGATGTTGGCGATTCGGTCATGAGCGAAACGAATTCAACATACGATTTCGACCGTGAAAGCATCGCAAATCGGGCAGTCGTATTTTTCGCGTCGCAACGCGTGCCCGCAATACGCGCCTGATTCCCGGCGTTTTCCTCGCCGTGCCCATAACTTCTGAACGACAGACGGCGCTTGGCGAGGTCCTGGCCATGAGGACGGCCGAGGGAGCGCCGGAACTGTACGAAAAACTCGAAAACGATGCCGTGCGCTGCTACGCCTGCGGCCATCGCTGCAAGATCCTCAACGGACTGAAAGGCATCTGCAAAGTCCGCTACAACGAAGACGGCGTGCTGCGCGTGCCACGCGGATACGCGGCCGCGCTGCAGGTCGATCCGATCGAAAAGAAACCGTTCTTCCACGCCTATCCCGGCGCGCTGGCGCTCTCCTTCGGCATGCTCGGCTGCGACTATCACTGCGGCTACTGCCAGAACTGGGTTACCTCGCAGGCCCTTCGCGATCCGGTTGCCGGCGCATCGCCAGTCGACCTAGAGCCGGCGGAGCTCGTCCAGCTCGCCAAACGCCACGGCGCGAAGGTGATCACCTCCACCTACAACGAGCCGCTCATCACCTCGGAGTGGGCCGTGGAGATTTTCAAGGAGGCGAGACGGGCCGGACTGGTCTGCTCGTACGTCTCGAATGGAAACGGGACGGAGAAGGTGCTCGACTACATCGCCCCCTATGTCGATCTCTACAAGGTCGATCTGAAGGGTTTCTCCGACGCGCACTACCGCGATCTCGGCGGGACCCTCCAGCCGGTGCTCGATACGATCAAGGGTCTCAAGCAGCGCGGCATCTGGGTCGAGGTGGTGACCCTGGTCGTGCCGGGCTTCAACGACTCCGATGACGAGCTGACGAAGATCGCCGAGTTCCTGGCCAGCGTCGACCGCGACATCCCCTGGCACATCACGGCCTTTCATCAGGATTACAAGATGACGGAGAACGCGAACACGTCCTCGCGGCAACTCCTGCGCGGCTACGAGATCGGCCGGCGAGCCGGGCTGCGGTTCATCTATCCGGGTAATATCCCCGGCGCGGTCGGCGATCTGGAGAGCACGCACTGTCCGTCGTGCGACGCCGTCGTCATCGGCCGCGTCGGTTTCCGCGTCACTTCCTATCGTTTGCATGACGGTCACTGCCCCGATTGCGGCACGCTGGTCCCTGGCGTCTGGGACGGCGAAGCTGCAGTCGGCCGAAGCGGTGTGCCGCATCCTGTCTGGCTCTCATGAAAGGAATCCCCCGAATGAAACGAATCGCAGCCGCACTCGGTGCGGTGCTCATGGCCTCGGTACTCGCCGCGGCAACACCAACGCAGGGCAAGCCGCCCAACATCGGCTGGGTCGCCACGATCACGAAGGAGCAAGGCAACCTGTTCTCCGTGAAGGTCCGCAACGACATCCCCGCGGACGCGCAGCCGGCGAAATATCCGAACGCCATCGAGATGCACTGGAAGTACCCGCCCGACGCCAAGGGCCTGCCATCGGAGAAAGTCATTACCCAGATTGCAAAGCTCGAGGCGTCCCTCGATCCGATCCAGGGAGACCGGGTCGGCTATCTGATGATGATCGTTACCGGCAACGGCGAGCGGACGTGGCTCTGGTACGTTGCCGATCCCAAAGCGTTCGGCGCCGCGCTCAATCGCCTCATCCCCGGCCATCCCTTCCCCATCACCCTGAACACCGCCGGACAGGAACCCGATTGGAAGACGTATCGCGCGATGCGGGAGAAGGTGAAGTAGGAGGTTGCTGAGTAACTGGGTTGCGCGGTCTCGCGGTCTCGTAGTCGCGCGGTGGGGCGAGGCAATCAATGCCAGACTGTGAAGACAAAACGCCGCGAGACCGCGCAACCGCGAGACCGCGCAACCCAGTAACCGAGCAACCCAGCGACCTTTGCTACAGTGCGCCCCGATGAACGAAGCCTTTACCGAAGTCCTTCGCGTTGCCGACCTTCCCCTCGGGCGCATCCGAGCCGTGAAGATCGATGACCGGAGCGTTGCCATCTCGCACACGGCCGGCGGGTTCTTTGCGACGGACAATACCTGTCCCCATCGCGGCGGACCGCTGGCCGAGGGGGATCTGATCGGTAACGAGATCGTCTGTCCGTGGCATCTGTGGGGATTCGACGTCCGCACCGGCCTCTGCCCCGGCAACGCCGAGTTCACCATCGCAACGCATGAGGTGAAGCTCGAAGGAGATCGCATCCTCGTCAAACTCTCGCCGGTGCGCGAAACGTCAGGCGCACTGTGAATCCGAAACCTCTCCGTCATGTCGATGTTTTTTCGAGCGCCGGCAAGCTCGAGGCCCTCTATCGCGATCTTCAGGATCCCGCCGCCGTGGCCGTGGTCTGCCATCCCCACCCGCTCGGCGGCGGCACGCTGCACAACAAGGTTGTCTTCCGCGCCGCGCGCGGACTGGAGGCGGCCAACGTGGCCACGCTCCGCTTCAACTTTCGCGGTACCGGCAACAGTGCAGGCCATCACGAAGAGGGGGAGGGGGAGCAGGGCGACGTCGTCGCGGCGATCGACTGGCTGATCAAAAAGCATCCAGGGAAGAAGGTCATCGCCGGCGGATTCTCGTTCGGCGCCTGGGTAGCCTCACGCGCGGCATGCGAGATCGCCGCCGTCGATGCGCTGTTCCTGATCGGCACGCCGGTGAACAAGTACGACTTCGGCTACCTGCGCTCCTGCGACAAACCGATGCTCATCCTTCACGGCACGCAGGACGAATTCGGCGACGTCGATAAGATCGAGAAGCTCGGCCAGCAGATCCGCAACGCCGAGACGATGATCATCACCGGCGCCGATCACTTCTTCACCAAACAGCTCGATTCCGTCGAAGAGACCATGCGCCTCTGGGCCACCGGGATCATCGAGGGGTAGAGGTGAGATGCCGTTGTCCTTCGAGATCCTCGGACCGATTTACGGCATCGAGACTATCTCAACCGGACATGGCATTCGTGATCTTGCTGTACTTCAGAAACACTTCGGACGTGGGAAGTGGAGAAAGGTGAAGGGCTTCGCGACAGTGCGGCTCGCGGATGGTAGGATTGCTGAGGCCGAGATTCACTGGTACGAGGCTCACGGAATCGGTAGGCGCTGGATCAAAATCAAACGGTACATGGACTGATCATGAGCGATCCGAAACATTTCGCGATCTGCATCAACAACGGCGAATACGAAGGCACCCTCGAATTGCGCAAGGTTTACGAGGTTCTCGAAGATCCTTCCGCGGCTGCGCGCGACTACGCACGCATCATCGACGAATCCGGCGAAGACTACCTTTACCCGAAAGCGTGGTTCGTGCCGGTGGCAGTTCCTGAAAGCATCGAGGAACTGCTTCATGATCTCGTGATCAAGTAACGAAGTTCGCTGCGTTCCATCCGACGCCGATAGCGGCGAGAATTGGGGAGGCAGCCGCATCTTCCTCGCGGTACGACATCGGCGTCAGCTCGGTGACGACGGTGGCGATGACAGAGCTGACCGCAAAAACCGCAGCCCGAGGATCGTCCTCGTTCCATGCCACGTGAACAGATGTCCCGGAAACGGACCGATCACCCGCGGGCCTTCGATCCCCTCCGCATCCTCGGATGTGAACAGATACGGCTCATCGGGTAGGAAGACGATGTCGGGTTTGTGCGCGAAGACCTCGTCGAGCGTGAGTGACGGGTAGCGTTCGTGGTCGCGCAGTACGTTGCGGCCGCCGATCGATTCGACGAGGTTGGAGACGTAGGTATCGCCGCCGCACCACATCCACGGCTTCTTCCAGATCGGAACGGCGAAGGTGAACGCGGCGATCGCTCCGCGCTCATGATCGAGCGCATCGCGCAGCTCGCGCGCTTTTTCGACGCACTGATGAATCGCGCCGAGGGTCGTGATGAGGTCGGAGACGTCGTCGACCGTCTTCGGCTCGGTGACGAACACCGGCGCGAACTCAGCGATTTGTTTGGCGTGCCGCTCCAGGTTCTCCTCGAGGTTCATGTAGACGAGGTCCGGCGCCAGCGCGCGGATTTCCTTGATATGCGGATTCTTCGTTCCGCCGACGCGCGGCCGTTCGAGCCCGTCGGGGAAGATGCAGAAGTCGGTGATGCCGGCGACCGCGTCTCCGGCGCCGAGGTCGAAGAGCGTTTCGGTCAGAGAAGGGACGAGCGACACCACGCGGGTGGGCGGCGTGGCGAAGTCGAAATTGCGGCCGAGAAGGTCCTTCATCACCGCAACGTGATCGTCGCCTTACGCCCGCCATGTCCGAACGTCTCTCCGAAAAAGTCCCCTTTCACCCACTCCGGACGTGACGGTGCATTGGCAATCGCCTTCACCAGCCGCAGGTTCGTCTCCGCGTATCGCGCACCCGAGGCGAAGTCGAATCGTTGGGAGAGATCGTCGTGAGGCGAGTGATAGATCGTCCGCAGCCAGTCGCGCGTCATCTTCGCTCCGTCGACCGCGGGGTCGGTGCTCTTGTTGCCCGGTTTGATATGAATGGCCGGGATGCCCGCCTTGACGAACGAGTACTGGTCGCTTCGGATGAACCGCACCTCCTCGGGGTACGGATCGGGACTGACGTCGAATCCGGCCGCGTGTGCCGCGGTGGCCGCTGCCGCGCCGAGCGAAGAATGTTCCCCGCCGAGCGGCACGATGTCGGCGACCGGGTAGATCATCAGGAACATGTCCATGTTGACGTCGGCGACGAGCTGCCGCGCCGGCACGGGCGGGAAGTGAACGAAGTACTCCGAGCCCTGCTCCCCCTTCTCCTCGCCGGTGAAGGCGACGAAGAGGATGGAGCGCTTCGGCCGAGGGCCGCCGGCCAGGCCGCGGGCGATCTCGATCAGGCAGGCGATCCCTGAGGCGTTGTCGTAGGCACCGTTGTAGAGACCATCGCTGCCGTCGGCGGCCGGGTGATTGCCGAGGTGATCGAGATGGGCGGAGACAACGACGTACTCATCGCGCAGCGTCGCATCGCTTCCGGGTAGGACGCCGATGATGTTCTCGCTCGTCACCTGCGAGAAGCGCGTCACCGTCTTGATCGAGGCGGTTCCGTCGAGCGCGAACGAATGCGCGACGCCGTTCTCGGCGTCCGCGAGGAGGCGATCGAGGGGGACGGCGGCGCCGGCGAAGAGCGTTTCCGCCGCCTTCCCGCTCAGCGACGCCGAGCCCTTGATCGACTCGAGGACGTCGACTGGATTCCCGCCGGCATTGAGATACGTCATCGGCACGATCCCGCTCTGACGCGCGCGCTTCTCGAACGGATTCCGCAGCTCATCGGTCGTCGTGGAGATGGTCAGAATGCCCACCGCGCCGTGCGCGGCCGCGTTGTGCCGCTTCACATCGGCGGACGAGTAGTAGGCGCGCTGATCGGACGGGAACGGCTTCGGCGCGCCGGAGAACATGACCACGATCCTGCCGCGGGCATCGATGCCGGCGTAGTCGTCGTGATGCAGCTCGGGAGCGGTGACGCCGAAGCCGGCCATGACCAGCGGCGCATCGACGGCAACGCTGTCTCTGGCAAAGTCCGGCCGCAGCAGGAAGTCTTTGCGGATGACGAGCGGCTTGCCGTCGAGGGCAAACGATGAATGCTCTTCGTCCAGCGTGGCCGCCCGGAGCGCGAAGTGCTGGAACCAATCGCCGTGCATCGGCTGCAATCCGATCGCCTCGAACTGCGCGCGCACGTACTCGGCGGCGACGTCGAATCCGCGCATACCGGTCTCGCGTCCTTCGAGGGCGTCGCTGGCGAGGAAGTGGATGTGGGAGGCGATTGCGGCGGGGGGCACAGACAGGGGTGCAGGTGGCACAGACACTCTTGTCTGTGCCTTCGACATCACGGCGATGAGAAGGATCGGCATCAGTCGTCGGAGCATGGGTGGGTAGTTTAGTGGAGCGCCCTCTGCGTGCCTTGCGGCCCCGATACGGAAGGGCCAGTGACTATCGACCTAAAACAACGTCGAGACCAGCCAGGATCAGCTCGACCTTGGCGCGCGGAAGCTTAGCTACACGCTCCGACAGCTCGGTCTTGTCGAGAGTAATGACCTGTGACACGTTAGCCACCGAGTCCTTCGGGAGACCTGTGATCCGTGAGGAGAGAAGCACATTGCCGGGGGCGCCTGTCCATCGCAGATTTGTTGTGAGGAGAACGCAGACGACGGTACCAATACGGCTTTGGTTCAGCGTATCGCCCTGAATGACAACGCAGGGCCTTCGAAATCCTGGCTCTGAGCCTTTCGGCATCGGAAGATCAGCCCACCAGACCTCGCCCTGCGAAACTACCACTCGACTTCCTCGAGTCTTCGATGCGCGGCGGCTCGAACGAAATCATCGCCTTGCTCAACCTCATCGCACACCTTGTTCATCGCTTCTGTCACCTCGTCGGGTGAATGGCGGGCCACATACTCGCGCAAGGCGGCGCTGTATACCTCGCTTCGAGAGCGGCGGCCTCGTCGAGCAAGGCGCTCCGCCTTTTCGAAGACATCATCCGGAATCGACACAGCTGTTTTCATACCGTTAGTATAACTCTGCGGCCCGACCGACTTGGGCGAGCCGTCGATTCGGGCGTTCAGCGCCGGAATGCCGGCGATCCCGGCTGCGAACTGCTTATTCGCCGCTACTGCTATCCTTCGCCCGCTTTGGCTGGTCCTTCCGTGATTCTCCGCTGGTGGCTCGTCGTCATCGTCCTTCTCCTCGCCGTCCATCTGGGCGGGTTTCCGTTGCTCGACCCGGACGAAGGGCGCAACGCCGAGGTGGGGAGGGAGATGGCGGCGACGAACGACTACGTCATGCCGCGCCTGGACGGGTTGCCGTATCTCGACAAGCCGATCGTCTATTTCGCGGCCGAGGCGGCGGTGATGGAAGTGCTCGGCCCGACCGAGACGGCCGCGCGCCTTCCGGCATTTCTCTTCACGATCGCCGGCGCCGCATTTCTCTGGTGGTTCGCCAGGCGTGTGTGGGGCGGGGAGGAGGCGATCATCGCAGCGATCGTTTTTCTGGCGACGCCGTTCGCCGTGGCATTCTCGCGCACGGTGATTTTCGACAGCGCTCTGGCGCTGTTCATCACCATGGCGACGGCGTTTTTCTATCTCGCGTGCGAGGAAGAGGGCACCACGAAATGGTCTGCCCTGGCCTGGCTTTCCATCGGCCTTGGCGTGATCACCAAAGGCCCGGTGGCGATCGCCTTGCCGCTGCTGGTGGCCATCCCGTACGCCATCTGGCGCAAGCGTTTCCGCGCGCTCTGGTCGTGGAGCGGGCTGGCGCTGTTCGTTCTGGCTATCGCGCCGTGGGTCTGGGCGATCTCGCTCTCCATCCCCGATTTCCTGCACTACGTCGTCGTCACGGAAACGGCGCAGCGGCTGGCGACGAAGGCGCTCAAGCGGACCGGGCCGCCGTGGTACTTCATCCCGTACCTGATCGGCGGCGCGCTTCCGTGGTCGATCGTGCTGATCGGGAGTCCGCGCGCCATCGACCGGCGCGACAAGTCGACGATCTACATGCTGCTGTGGATCGCCATCCCCTTCCTTTTCTTCTCCATCTCGCAGTCGAAGCGGCCGCAGTACATCCTGCCGCTGATGGCGCCGATCGCGCTCCTCGTCGCACGGATCTGGAGCAAGGCCCGGAACGGCTCGCGCGCGGCGGGAGTCGTGCTGCTCGTGTTCGGGCTCGCCCTTGTGACCGCGCCGGCCTTTCTACACCTCCGTGCTGAGTACGGAGAGGCGGCGGGGATCTCGGCGATCGCGATCGGGGTCGGGTTCCTGATCGGAGGAACGTCGGCATTCATCCAGCGGCGCGACCTCGCACTGATCGCGCTCACGATCCCGGTCATCGCCATCCCGCTAGCGGCCAATCCGATGATGCGCGCCATCGGTCTGCGACGCTCGGAGGCCGCGTTCATGGAGCAGCTCCGGCCGATGGTCACGCCGCGCACCGAGATCGTCGGCGTGGAGGCCTTCACCGGATCGATGACGTTCTACCTGCAGCGGCCGATGGTCGTCGTCACCCCGGACGCCGAGGAGTTCACGAGCAACTATCTGATTCGCCACTACGGCAACTTCGCCGGCGGCGCGTCGATCAAGCCGATGGCCTGGCTCGACGTCGCGCTGGCGGACCTGGCCACACCGCGGATCTTCATCGTCCGCGCGAACGATGCGGCGCATCGCGCGCAGCTTGCGGCGCGAGGGCTACGCGCCGTCGCGGCGGACGCGCGCTACGTGGCGTACCGGCGATAGACTCGCGGCGTGTCTGATCCCCGTGCAACGTATGACGAGCGCCTGAGCAGTCATCGCGCCGAATCGGCCGCGCTTCGATCGCGCGAGCAGGCCATGTCGGTATCGCGCATCGTTCTCTTCCTCGCCGTGGTGGTCGTCGCCCTCGTGCACGTCAGCCACGCCTGGATCGCCGTTCCCGTGCTGGGCTTCATTGCGCTGGTCGTCGCGCACGACCGCGTGATCCGTCGACGGCGGCGTGCCGATGCCGCCGCGCGGTTCTGCGAGCGCGGCATCGAGCGGCTCAGCGGGGAGTGGCGGGGCAAAGGGTTCGATGGCGCCGGCTTCGCCGCGGAGCACCATCTCTTCGCCGCCGATCTAGATCTGTTCGGGAAGGGATCGATTTACGAACTGCTTTGCAACGCCGCGACCGCCGCGGGGCAGGCCACGCTGGCTCGCTGGCTGATGCATCCCGGCGATGTCACCGCTGCCGAGGTGCGTGAAAGGCAAATCGCCGTCGATGAGTTGCGCGAGCGCGTCGAGCTGCGCGAGGAGATCTTCGTCGTCGCCGCCGAGGTGGCCAGCGAGGTGGAGGAAGCCAAGCTCGATGAATGGTCGCAAGGGGCGGCTGTGCTCCGACGGGGGGAGCGCGTCGCGGCGGTCGTGATCACGGTGCTGAGCGTGGCCGCGTCCGTGATCGGCATCCCCGCGCTCGTTGCCCGATTCGTCAACCTGACGAATCCGGGAACCATGGCGGTGCATTCGCCGATGGAGACGGTTCCCTTTTTTGTCATGATCGTCGTGATCAGCCTCTTCGGGCGCCGGTTGTCGGCGCGCGTGGCGGTCATCACCGGCGCGGTCGAGCGGCGCGAGCCGGCGCTGGCGTTGCTGGCGGGACTCCTGGCTGTTCTCGAGCGGCAGTCGTTCAAGGCTCCGCGGCTGATCGCTCTTCGCGGCTCGCTGGAACGCGGCGGCGTCCCGGCATCGCGCCAGATCGAGCGGTTACGCAAGCTCGTGTCGCTGCTCGACGCGCAACGCAATCAGTTCTTCATGCCCTTCGCCAAACTGTTGCTCTGGACGACCCACATCGCCTTTGCCATCGAACGGTGGCGGACGGAGTCGGGGGCGGAGATCGTGGGATGGATCTCGACAATCGCCGAGATGGAGGCTCTGCTCTCGCTGAGCTCCTTCGCCTTCGAGCAGCCGGCGTTCGTGAGGCCGGAGATCGTCGATGGCGAGGCGCTTTTCGACGGCGACGCGGTCGGCCATCCGCTGATTCCCGGCGATCGCCGTGTGGCCAACGACGTCCGCATCGGCGGCGCGCTGCGGCTTCTCATCGTCAGCGGCTCGAACATGTCCGGCAAGAGCACGCTGCTGCGCGCGATCGGCGTGAACACGCTTCTGGCGCTTGCCGGCGCCCCCGTCTGCGCCTCGCGCCTGCGCGTGAGCCCGATGTCGGTCGGCGCGTCGATCAGCCTCAACGACTCGCTTCAGGAAGGGGCCTCGCGTTTCTACGCCGAGATCCTGCGCATCCGCGACATCCTGCGCACGCCTCCCCCCCTCCTTTTCCTCCTCGACGAGGTCCTCGGCGGCACGAACTCCCACGACCGCCGCATCGGCGCCGAAGCCATCATCCGAGGCCTCGTGAAACGCGGCGCCATCGGCCTGGCCACCACACACGACCTCGCCCTCGCCCAGATCGCCGACGAACTGTCCCCGCGCGCCGCCAACGTCCACTTCGAAGATCACATCGAAAACGGAGAAGTGATGTTCGACTACCACATGCGCCCCGGCGTGGTGACGAAGAGCAACGCGCTGGAACTGATGCGGGCGGTGGGGATCGAGGTGTGATTCTTTACATCAGATGCGTCATTCATTAGCATCACGCATCATGGCCCGTACGACGATCAATCTTGACGATCCGGTGCTGGCTGACCTCAAGCGCCTCCAGCGCAAGGAGGGGAAGCCGCTCGGCGAACTGGCCTCCGAACTGCTGGCATCGGCGATCGCTGAGCGCAATCACGCCACGGTGCCTCCCGTTCGCCTCCAATGGACGTCACGGCCGATGGGGGCGATCGTTGATCTCTACGACAAAGAGGCGATCTTTGCGGCGCTCGAGGGCCGCTGACCGCGCGCCGGCTCGACTTCCTCGAAATCGGAGATCCCTCCTCGAATCCGAACGTTTTCTTCGGAATCGCCATCTTTTCTTGGAAATCGGCATCTTTTGTTCGGAATTGGCATCTTTTGTACGGAATCCTGATCATTTGTACGGAATCCTGAACTTTTATTCGGAATCCTGAACTTTTGTTCGAAATCCGCATCTTTTGTTCGGAATCCTGATCTTTTGTTCGAAATCGGTATCTTTTGTTCGAAATCGGCATCTTTTGTTCGAAATCGGAAACTGTTGGCATTGAACATCAGATGACGATGCCAGGATCGATTCCGAAACTGGTTGATTCTTCCTCGCCTTCCACCTTCGGGTAGTTGCAGAGAATCTCGTGGCACGCCGTTTGCTTAGGACGGCGGACCACGATGACAGATCTGCAGATCGGAGCCGCCCCAGGAGGGGACGCGAATACGTCGCGGCGGCCCGCACTGCGCCTGAAGGGTCGGGAATCATGGCGGCGTCTGTTTCATCGCGGCCGGCAGAACCTCCGTTCGGCGGAGGGTTTCATCGGCATGGCGCGCCAGATCATCGACGTCTGCGAGACGATCGCGCTGGAACACCCGATCAAGGCGGTGCACGACATGCATCGCGTGACGGGATTGCTCGTCGAAGCGGCCGATCGGCTCGATCGTCTCGGCAAGTGTATTCGTGAGACGTACGACCGTATCGCCGAGGCACCTGCATACGCCGGCGACGCTCCGGCGCGAATGATCGCCGACATGCAGAGCTGGGTCGAGACAGGGACGGAGCTGGCTCTGCTCGGGAACCGGTTCGACAAGTCATTCGCCGAACTGATCGAGTATGCCCAGAGCGGTAACGCGCCGCTCGATATGTCCGAGCTGATCAAGAGGCGCGTCCATCCGGTTCCGGTGCTCGCCCGGCATCCGGCACCGAGGGTTCTGTCGATCGAGAACGATCGCATTTTCCGCATTCATCTCCGGCGTCAACGGCCGTCTATTCTGGCTGTCGCCGAAGCTCCAAAACGGGTCTCCCGAGGCCGCGCTCCTCCGCCTGTCTCAATCTGCTCGCTCTGATCACTTGCAGATTTTGAGAGAAAGGAAAAGGAGGACTAATCATGTCCAAGGAGAGAGAAGTACCCGTTACACCGACACAGCAGTCGTACGCGGATTCCGCGCTGGCGCGCGTCGAAGACATTCGCGCCTGGCGCGAGAAAATCCCGAATCTGGTGATCCCGGAGACGAAGGGTGCCCGCAAACGGCTGGTGAATGCCGCATCGGTTCCCAAGGAGTTCGTCGAGCTGGCCACCATCGCGGTCAAGACCAAACCGGTGCTTGTCCGGTCATCCGGCCAGGATCTGGCTCAGGACAAGGATTTGAGCGATTTCGCCGACGCATACGGGCCGGTGGCCGACGAGCTGGAAGCGCTAGCTTCCTTCGTCCGTCACAGCGTGACGCTGGCGAAGAACAAGGTGGGTAGTGAAGCGCTCACGACCTACATCCTGGCTCAGCGTCTGTCGAAACGTCCCGAGACGGCCGATCTTCTTCCGCATGTCGAAGACATGGCCAAAGCCCTTGGCAAACGCAGCCGCAAGGTCAAGTCCCAGCCGGCCCCGACGCCGGCCCCCGCTCCCGCCGTGTGACACCGTCGTCATCGACGAAGTAAGCGGTAACGTGCAGTAAGCCCCGCGCGGGCGCGTCCGAAGGCGCGCCCGCGCATTTCAAAGGCGTTTAACCACAGAGGCACAGAGGACACAGAGAGAACAAAGGGATGAGATATGAAGGATGAATGATGCGCCGTTCCTTCGTCCTTCCACCTTCATCATTTGCTTTCTCTGTGTTCTCTGTGCCTCTGTGGTTAAGGGCCTTCCGAACGTCGTAGACTGCCTGAACACTCAGGAGACATGCCCATGAGACGTTCGTTGATCGCTTCGTCATTCGCGCTCCTCTTCTACCTCCCTCTCTACGCTGCCGACGTGACGAACGTTGCCGCGCTCGCCGAGGCGTATGAACACCCGAAGCTCGCTCCGGCCGCGAAGGTGCAAGGACTCTCGATCGGGATCGGGAACATGACGTTCGAGTTGACGTCGGGGTCGGCCTCGGCGGTGTCCACGGGGGGCCAGATCGTCGGGCTCTACTTCGTCGGAACGGGCAAGTACACGTATCAAACCGCCGAGCCGGTCGAGGCTCCCCTGGTGGTCATGGAGTCGAAGAAAATCCTCGGCAGGTCAGCCGAGAAACAAGGCGATGCGCTGACCATCCAGGCCGACTTCACGGAGCTCTATCTGTTGACAGGAGGCGTACCCCTTCCGGATCTGAACGCGGGCGACGGAGAGTCGCTCGACGAACGTTTCAAGAAGCATCAGGAGAAGTTCGCGCATTCGCGTCTGACGCCATCCTCGCATCTGCTCATCCGTCAGAGGCTCGATCGGCCGGTCTCTCCGGTCGCAGTCGCCGAGATCGACGCTGCCGAAGCCGCGGTGTATATCTACGACACGGTTGAAGCGAAATCCGAGTCGCTGGTCGGATTTACTCACCATCGCGGCATGGCCGTCCGGGAGCTCTCCGAAGCCTGGTTTACGGCCATCGTCTCGGAACAGCCGATCGGCCGGAACCGTCGTTCGTTTGTCGACCCGGCCTTCCTTCTCAGCGATCTCGATTACACGCTGACGGCGGGCGATCGCGATTCCGCCACGCTCTCGGTCACGGAGACGATCCAGCCGCGTTCGATCCCTCAATCCGCCTATCGCTTCGATCTGCTCTCGAACGTGTGGGACACGAATGGCCGGTCTCGCGAATTTCATCTCCTGTCCGTAAAAGACGATGCCGGCCACGAGATGGCCTATCACTTCGCGAAGAACAGTCTGATCGTCGGATTGCCGCAGAAGACCAATGCTCCCTTCAAGCTACACTTCGAAATTGCCGGCGACTTCCTTTTTCATCCTCACTCGGACAGCTTCTGGGAGTTGGGGACCGCGCCGTGGTTTCCACAGCCCGATCTGAATGGCCAGTACTACACGGTCCACTCGATCGTAAAGGTCAAGCAGCCGTACACGGCATTCGCCCCGGGCGACACCATTTCCCGCACGCGTGAGGGTGACTACAACGTCGTCGAGAACAGGCTCGACAAGCCGGTGCAGTTCGCGGTCGTCCTGGCCGGGAAATACGGTGTCTTCGAAGAGAAACATGAGGACGTCACCATTCGTGTGGCGTCGTACGCCGGCCAGAACGACGCGGCCATGAAGCAATTGAGCAGCCTCGCCTACAAGATGATCAAGTTCTACGAGCCATGGCTCGGACCTTTCCCCTTCAGGGAATTCAACATCATCGAGATCCACGAACTGGGCTATGGACAGGCGCCGCCGGCCACGATGTTCATTACGAAGGAAGCCTTCAACCCGATCTCCAGCCAGGAGAATCAGATTTTCTCGAAAGGGATCAATCACCGCTTCGCGCACGAGATCGCTCACCAGTACTGGGGGCACGTGGTGAAGATGGGCAGCTCTGAAGAACAGTGGATCACCGAGGCCTTCGCCGAGTATTCGTCATCACTGGTCATCAAGAAGCTCAAAGGAGATGGGGCGTACGCTTCGATGATCTCGACGTGGCGGGCCAACGCCAACGATGCCGCGAAGGTGGCTCCCATTCCTCTGGCCAACCGGATCACCATCCCCAACGACTTCCGCTCGTTCCTCGACCGGACGTTCCTCATCTACGACAAGGGCGCATACGTCCTGGCGGTGCTTCACAAACAGGTGGGCGACGACAAGTTCTTCACGTTCATGCGCTCGTTACAGGGAATCTTCGCCTGGAAGTTTCTGACCACGAGAGACATCGCCAAAGTGATGCAGAAAGTCGACGATGGTAAGGACTACGTCCCCTATTTCGAGCACTACTACTGGGGGACGGAGATGCCGGTAATGCCGAAGGGGTGAGGGGGAGCTCTTTCAGCGTCCAGGGCTGAGGCCTTACAGTGGCGTGTGCTTTTGCTCCGAAGCATTCACGCGGAGGCGCGGAGTGCGCGGAGGAAGAAGTTCTCCTCATCTCCTCCGCGTCTCCGCGTCTCCGCGTGAGATCAAGTCGTTCCAGCGTCAACCGGAAACTCACGCGTTTACCGCCGCCATACTCGTACTCGGATACCGCTCACCCGAGGCGACACCCTTCGGCGCCACTTCGTCGATTCGCGCGAGGTCCTCGGACGTCAGCTCGATCTCCGCGGCGGCGATGTTCTCCTCGAGGTGTCCGATGCTCCTGCTACCGGGGATCGGCACGATGTCTTTGCCGCGCGAGAGGATCCAGCGAATCGCGAGCTGCGCGGGGGTCACGCCCTTTGCGCGTGCGATCTCTTCGATGCGGCGGACCAGGTCGAGATTGCGGGCGAAGTTTTCGCCCTGGAAGCGGGGAGAGAGACGGCGGTAGTCGGTGGGCTCGAGGTCGTCGATCGTTTTGAAACGGCCGGAGAGGAAGCCGCGGCCGATGGGGGAGTAGGCGACGAAGCCGATTCCCAGCTCGCGCACGACGGGCAGGATCTCATCCTCGGGGTCGCGGCTCCAGAGCGAGTATTCGGTCTGGAGGGCGGTGATCGGGTGCACGGCGTGGGCGCGGCGGATCGTTTGCGGCGCTGCCTCGGAGAGGCCGAGGTGACGGACCTTGCCGGCGCGGACGAGATCGGCCATGGCACCGACCGTATCTTCGATCGGGGTGGTGCGGTCGACGCGGTGCTGGTAATAGAGATCGATGTGGTCGACGCCGAGGCGGCGGAGCGAGGCGTCGCAGCACTGACGCACGTAATCGGGCTTGCCGCTGATGCCGAGGAACGCGCCGTCATCGCCGCGCATATTGCCGAACTTCGTGGCCAGGACCACCTCGTCGCGGCGGCCGCGGATGGCGCGGCCGACCAGCTCTTCATTCCTGAAGGGGCCGTACATATCGGCCGTGTCGAGAAAGTTGCAGCCGAGGTCGAGAGCGCGGTGGATCGTGTCGATCGACGCCGCGTCGTCGTGGGAGCCGTAAAACTCGGACATCCCCATGCAGCCGAGGCCGATGGCGGAGACGGAGAGAGAGTTGCCGAGCGTTCGTACCTTCAACGTCGATCCTGATTCCGCAGCGCCTCGTCGATCTCCGACTCGTCGCCTTCCGCTTGGGAAGGCTTACGGTCGAGGTCGTCGTCCCAACGGCGACGGCTTTCCTGCGCTTCGCGTTTCGCGGGACGTTCTTCTTTCCGTTCTACCCGGGACATGGGAGCCTCCTGCCGCACGTGCAGCAAACGGAGTGCCGGGAGGGGGTTGCTGGGTTACTGGGTTACTGGGTTGCTGAGTTCCGCATTGCCAACCATTCAGCAACCGAGCAACCCAGCAACCCAGCAACCATTCACTTGAACTCGATCCAGTCGCTCATTCCGGCCACATGACTCGATCGTTCGGTCCGTTGCTCCTCCATGTAGACGCGCAGCCGGATCGGGTGCTTGAGGGCGGGATACACGACGATGTTGCGAAGATCCTGCGTCAGGGTAACGGTGCCGGTGGCGCTGTCTAGGAACCTGGGGCCGGCGCTGGGGAGGCTGAATGTCTGGTTCGGCTTCGTCGTCTCGAAGACGATCTGCAGGTAGTAGGTCGCTGGACGGAAGTTGTGGATCTCGTAGTCGACCTGCGCTTTGAACGTCGTCACGGCCGTCAGGTCAGTTCCCGCGGACGGCGTGATGTCGTGGATGGTAACCGTTGCCGTTGGGACAGCCGGTGGTGCATTCGGATCGGTGGTGATCAGCTCCCACGGCCCGACGCCGGTCATCTGCATCTCGGTGGCCTCGGGGAAGAAGAGGTAGTGCATGACCCGCGGCGGGTTGACGTAAAAACTGCCGGCCCGGTAACGGGTGACCGAGTCTTTGTTCGCAACGGACCCGAAGCCGAGGTCGACCGCGCCGGAGAGGACGGTCACGCGCTCCTGGCGCGGATGCCAATGCGGCGGAATCGCCGAACCGGCCGGAATGCGCACGCGCATGGTGAACATCCCTTCCGCGCGAGGATTGCCCTCGAGCACGGCCATCTTCGAGCCGGCAGGAAGGGTGGGCGGGCCGTCGTTCCAGACGATGGCCTCGGGGGTGAAGCCGATCGGGGACTCCTGAGCGGTTGCGAAGGCGGAAACAAGGATGAGGCCGAGAAACGCTATGCGCATAGGGGAATCATAAAAGGTCTCGGGGTCTCGGGGTTGCGCGGTCTCGCGGCAGGGTAAAGGCAGATACGCCGCGAGATCCCGTAACCGCGAGACCCCGAGACCACGGTTCCCGGAATGACCGTTCACAGCACCCTGTTGACATCCAACGAGGAATGCATAAAAATTCACGCTGATGAATAAGCATGCACACGGCGACGTACTGCGGAGGCAGGAGGAGATCCTTCGGATCGTTCGCGAGCAGTCCGTTCATTCGCAGGACGTGCTGCTGGCGCTGTTGAAAAAGCGCGGCTTCCGTGTGACACAGCCGACGCTCTCGCGCGACCTGCGCGAGCTCGGCGTGGCCAAGTCGCCGAACGGCTACATCACCCGCGACGCCTTTGCCGGCGGTGCCGTGGTCGCCTTCGCGCCGCGCGACGTCGTGGAGACGCGGCTGGAGCAGGCCGTGGCCGAATACGTCACCGGCGCCGATACCGCCGGCAACCTGGTCGTGATCCGTACTCCCGCCGCCAGCGCGCAGCCGGTGGCCAGCGCCATCGACGGCGCTTCCATCAACGGTGTCCTCGGCACCATCGGCGGCGACGACACCATCTTCGTGGCCTTCCTCACGCCGGCCGCGGCCTCGGCATTCGTCGAGCGCCTCCGACGAATCATCGGCACCCGTCACCGCAACGTTCGCTGAGTTTTTCCCGGGACAACTGCCATGAACGAATCAAACGTGAAATCACGGAAGCGCGTCGCCATCGTTGGCGCGACCGGCTATTCCGGCGCGGAGCTGACGGCCATCCTGGCGCGCCACGCCGAGGTGGAGCTGGTGGCGCTCTTTTCATCGAGCAGCACCGCTCGCGGCCCGGTCACGCCGACTCTCCCGCAGTTCATCGCCGAACCGTTCTCGATGGACGCGCTCATCGCCGCGCAACCGGAGATCGTCTTTCTGGCCACGCCGAACGAGGTCTCGGCCGGTCTGGCGCCGCAACTACTCGACCTCGGCATGCGTGTCATCGACCTCTCCGGTGCCTTCCGCCTCGAGGAGCCGTCGATGTATCCGACGTGGTACGGCTTCGATCACGAGCGGCCGAATCTTCTCGGCGAGGCCGTTTACGGACTGACCGAGTACTGTAACGGCGAGCTGAAGAACGCGCGGCTGGTGGCCAATCCCGGCTGCTATCCGACGTCGATCCTTCTCGCTCTGCGGCCGCTGACGTTCGCCATCGACCGCGAGCAGCCGGTGATCTGCGACTCCAAGAGCGGCGTCTCCGGCGCCGGCAAAAAAGCCGACGTCAACTTCTCCTTCGCCGAGCTTTTCGGCAACTTCAAGGCCTACGGCGTCGGCAGTCACCGGCACGAGCCGGAGATCCGCCAGCAGCTTCACCTCGGCGATCGCGCGCCGGTGGTCTTCGTCGCCCATCTGCTGCCGGTGCATCGCGGAATCTTGTCGACGATGCACATCGGCTTTACACACCCGATGACCGAGCAGCAGATCACCGACGCCTACACGCGCGTCTACGAGAACGCTCCGTTCGTACGCGTGCTGCCGGCGGGGCAGTTGCCGGAGTTGAAGGCCGTTGTCAGCACGCCGCGGGCGGAGATCGGCTTTCAACTGCTGCACGGCGGGCGGCGCGCGGTGATCGTCTGCGTGATCGACAACCTCCTCAAGGGCGCTGCTTCGCAGGCGGTGCAGAACTTCAACCGGATGTGCGGTTTTCCGGAGACGGAGGCGCTGGTCTGATGAACGTCATCAAGTTGGGCGGAAGCCTTCTCGACGATCCGGCGCGGCGCGCCGAGGCTCTCAGCGCAATCGCCGCGCAGTGGAAGAGCGGCCGGGAAGTCGTGCTCGTTCACGGCGGCGGAAAACACGTCGACGCGAATCTCAAGCGCCTCGGCATCCCGAAACGGACCTACGCCGGACTTCGCATCACCGACGATGAGACGCTCGACGTCGTCGTGGCCACGCTGGCGGGCTCGGTGAACAAGATGCTCGTGGCCGAGCTGTCAGCGATGGGCGTCCTCGTGGCCGGCATCAGCGGGTGCGACGCCTCGACGCTCGTCGCGGAACGGCATCCGCCGATCGATGGCGTCGACCTCGGACATGTCGGCCGCGTCACCGCCGGCGATCCGACGCTGGTCCAGGCATTGGTCACGAGCGGCATCCTGCCGGTCGTCTCGTCGATCGCCGAGGGACCGGATGGCATGCTGTTGAACGTGAATGCGGATACGGCCGCGGCGGCGATCGCCATCGCCATCGGCGCCGAGGAGCTGATTTTCATCACCGACGTCGCCGGCCTGCTCGATGCCACCGGCAACGTCGTGGCCGAGTTGTGCGCCACGGACGCGGAAGCGCTCCTCGGCACGGAAGTCGTCACCGGCGGCATGCGCCCGAAACTGCAGGCCGCCCTGCACGCGCTCGGATCAGGCGTGCGGCGCATCACGATTGGAGAAGAGGGAGGAACGCAGTTGATCGCTGCGTGAAACGAGGTTACGAGGTCTCGCGGTCGCGGGGTCTCGCGGTGTTTTTGCCGCGCGACCGCGAAACCGCGAGACCCCGAAACTGCTAAGGAGAAGAACATGCTTCTACACGACGAATCCCCCGCAGCCGTCGAAGAGCGCGAGAAGGCGTTCCTGCTCGGCACGTATGCCCGCACGGCGTTTCATCCGCGCAGCGGCCGCGGTGCGCGCATCAGGGACGCCGAGGGACGCGAGTATTGGGACCTGCTGGGCGGCATCGCCGTCAACGTCCTCGGTCATCGCCATCCGCGCCTCATCAAAACGTTGCGCGAAGAATCAAACGCGCTGCTGCACATCTCCAATCTCTATTACCACCCCACGCAAGGGCTTCTCGCCGAGCGGCTCGTGCGCTCATCGGGACTCTGCCGGGCGTTTTTCTGCAATAGCGGCACCGAGGCGAATGAAGCGGCGCTGAAGTTCGCGCGGCTGGCCAATCCCGGCCACGCGGGGATCGTGGCGCTGAACGAGAGCTTCCACGGACGGACGATGGGATCGCTGGCCATGACCGGCCACGAAGCCTACCGCGCGCCGTTCGAGCCGCTCGTCCCGGGCGTGACGTTCATCGAACCGAACGACATCCCCGCGCTCGAAGCGGCGGTCAGCGAGACCACCAGCGCGATCGTTCTTGAGCCGGTGATGGGGGAGGGAGGGATCATCCCGCTCTCGCACGACTTCCTCACCGCCGCGCGGCGAGTGGCCGACCGCACCGGCGCGATCCTCATCTTCGACGAGATCCAATGCGGGCTCGGACGCACCGGAACGCTCTTCGCCTTCCAGCAGAGCGGCATCGTGCCGGACATCGTCACGCTGGCCAAACCGCTCGGCGGCGGCCTGCCGCTCGGCGCGGTGCTGACCGGCGCGGCGATTGAAGGGCTGGTGAAGCCCGGCCATCACGGTACGACCTTCGGCGGCAACCCGGTGGCCTGCCGCCTCGGGCTGGCCGTCCTCGACGAGATCGAAGAGTCGAACCTGCTGGATCGCGTCAACGAGATCGGCGGATGGTTCAAGGAGCAGTTGCTTGCGCTGCAGTCGCGCAATCCTTCCATCGTCGATGTGCGCGGACACGGCTTCATGTGGGGCATCGAGTTGAGCGGCCCGGCCAAGCCGGTCGTCGCCGAGTTGCTGAACAAGGGATTCGTCGTCGGCACCGCGCGCGACAACGTCATTCGCCTTCTGCCGCCGTACGTCACGCCGAAGAAGGCATTTGTGGAATTCATCGACGCACTGGAGCAGGTGCTGGTCATCGTCAAGGAGAAAGCAGCGTGAAACACACCTACAAGAAAGTGGCCCTCGCCTACAGCGGCGGCCTCGACACCTCGATCATCATTCCGTGGCTGAAGGAAAACTACGGCTGCGAAGTCGTCGCGGTCGCCGTCGACGTCGGACAGGCCGACGAGACGTCCGGACTGGCGGAGAAGGCCTATCGCACCGGCGCGTGCGACTTTCATCTGATCGATGCGAAAGAAGAATTCGCGCGCGACTTCCTCTTTCCCGTCCTGAAAGCGGGAGCGATCTACGAGAAGGATTACCTCCTGGGCACGTCGACCGCGCGGCCGATCATCGCCCGCAAACAGGTCGAGATCGCCCTGACTACCGGCTGTGACGCGCTGGCGCACGGCTGCACCGGCAAGGGGAACGATCAGGTCCGCTTCGAGCTCGCCTATCAGGCACTCGCGCCGGAGCTGGCCGTCATCGCGCCGTGGCGCGAGTGGGACATCGTCTCGCGCGAAGACGCCATCGACTACGCCTCCTCGCGCGGCATCCCCGTGCCGGTGACGAAGAAGGATCCCTACTCGCGCGACCGCAACCTGTGGCATCTCTCGCACGAAGGGGGGCCGCTCGAGGATCCGTCGTTCGAGCCGGAAGCGTCGATGTTCAAGCTCACCGTCGATCCGATGGCGGCGCCCGACGCGCCGGAGACGGTGGCCATCACCTTCGACTCGGGCGTGCCGGTCGCGGTCAACGGAGAGGCGATGTCGCCGGCGAAGCTGGTGATGGCGCTCAATGAGATCGGCGGACGCAACGGCGTCGGCCGCGTCGACCTCGTCGAGAATCGTCTCGTCGGCATCAAGTCGCGCGGGGTGTACGAGACGCCCGGCGGCACGCTGCTCGTCACCGCGCTCAAGGCTCTCGAGTCGATCACGCTCGACCGCGACAGCTCTCACGAAAAGGAGCGCATCGCCACGCGCTACGCGGAGCTGGTCTATTTCGGACAGTGGTTCTCGCCGCTCAAGGAAGCGTTCGATGCCTTCGTCGACTCCCTGACCGCCGCCGTCAGCGGCACCGTGACGCTGAAACTCTACAAAGGCAACGCCACGATCATCGGCCGCACCTCGCCGAATTCGCTCTACAACGAGGAGCTGGCCAGCTTCAACATGACCGGTTACGACGCGCGCGACGCGGCCGGATTCATCCGCGTCTTCGGCCTGCCGACGCGCGGCCGGAACCGGCTGACGGCCGACAAGCATCTCGATGACACGCTCCCCGCCGACGAAGTGACGGCGGCGCGGCTGCGGAAGGCGGCCGGTTGACGCAGAAGCTGTGGGGCGGGCGCTTCGAGGGTGAGCCGTCGCCGCTGCTGCGGCGGCTCAACGACTCGTTCGCATTCGACCGCGAGCTCTTCGATGACGACGTCGAGGGATCGATCGCGTGGGCGCGTGCGCTCGCCGAGTGTGGTGTTCTGGATGATGCTGAGCTCGATCTGATCCTCGGCGGGCTGATGCGCGTAGAGACGCCGTCCGACGGCGATTACGAAGACGTTCATTCGTACGTCGAGGCCAGGCTGTACGAGACGATCGGTCCCGTCGCGGGCAAACTGCACACCGGCCGTTCGCGAAACGACCAGGTGGCCACGGATCTGAAGCTGTGGCTGAAGCGCGCCTGCGAAGAGGCAGTCAATGCGACGAAGGCGCTGGCGGCGGCGTTGGCGCATCGCGCCTCCGAGGATGCCGCGGCACCGATGCCGGGGTACACGCATTCGAAGCAGGCCGAGCCGATCACGTTCGGTCACTGGTGCCTGGCGTACGTCGAGATGCTGCGCCGCGATCTCGACCGTTTTGCCAGCGCCGTGGGGCGCGGCGATGAATGTCCGCTCGGCTCCGGCGCGCTGGCGGGGACGCCCCTCGCGATCGACCGCGACGCCCTGGCGCGCTCGCTCGGCTTTGCCCGCGCCACCGCCAACTCGATCGACGGCGTGTCTGACCGCGACTTCGCCGCTGATTATCTTTCTGCCGCAGCGTTGCTCCTCGCACACCTTTCGCGTCTGGCCGAGGATCTGATTTTCTTCACCAGCGACGAGGCCGGGTATGCCGAGCTTCCCGACGCCATGGCCACCGGCTCGTCGCGGATGCCTCAGAAGAAGAACCCCGACGTCCTCGAGCTCACCCGCGGATATGCCGCGCGCGGCATCGGCGAGCTGACCGGCTTCCTGGCGCTGCTCAAGGGCTTGCCGCTCGCGTACGACAAAGATCTGCAACTCGACAAGGAGCCGCTCTTCCGCACGCGCCGCGTCATCGGAACGCTGCTCCCCGCGTTGACCGAATTGATGGCCGGTCTGGCGCTCGATCGCGACCGGATGCGTGCCGCCGCAGGTGGTGACGCCCTCATCGCCACGGCTGTCGCCGACGCACTCGCGGCGACCGGGATGCCGTTTCGCGAGGCGCACGATCAGGTAAGCCGCAATCTCGGTGATCTGCCGTCGCTCGCCAAGAAGCACGGTGTCACGCTCGAGGGGATGCTGGCGAAGAAAAGCGCCTATGGCGGCACCGCGCCGGAGCGGGTGAAGGCGGCTGCTTTCGCTGCAAAGGAGTCGTTGAAGTCATGAAGGCGAAGGGTCACGGCGGCGCGGCACAGACAAGAGTGTCTGTGCCACATTGTCACCGGTTTGCGGCGCAGTCACTCTTGTCCGTGCAGCATGTGGCACAGACACTCTTGTCTGTGCGAGGTGCCTCGCAATGAGACTTCCGAAAGGTTTCCTCGCCTCCGGCATCCGCGCCGGCATCCGCAAGAAGCGGCCGGACCTCGGTCTCATCGTTGCGCCGGATGGGGCCAACGCCGCCGCGGTCTTCACGAAGAACCGCTTTCAGGCCGCGCCGGTGGCGTTGTCGAAAAACGCGCTCAGGAAAACCGGCGGCAAGCTCAAGGCAGTGGTCGTCAACGCCGGCTGCGCTAATGCCGTCACCGGCAAAGCGGGACACGACGCCGCCAGACGCGTCCGCGCGCGCGCGGCCGAGTTGCTGCAGTGCAGCGACGAGGAGATCTTCGTCGCCTCCACCGGCGTCATCGGCGTCGTTCTTCCCGACCAGAAGCTTCGCGAGGCGCTTCCCGACGCCATCACCCGCCTCTCCGCCGGTGGGATCGATGCGCTCTCACACGCCATCCTCACCACGGACGTCGGCCCGAAAGTTACGCAGGCGACGTTCACGCTCGGCGGCAAGCGTGGCCGCATCGTCGGCGTGGCGAAGGGTGCCGGGATGATCCATCCCAATATGGCCACGATGCTCGGCTTCGTGATGACCGACGCCGCGCTCGATCCCGCAACTCTGAAGGTCGCATTGACCGCCGCGGTCAATCAAAGCTTCAACGCCATCTCCGTCGACGGCGATACATCGACGAACGACACCGTCCTGGTCATGGCGTCGGGAAAACTGGGTAACGCGCCGCGCGCCGATACCAGCGATTTTCAGCGCGCCCTCGATGCCGTCTGTCGCGATCTCGCCTGGATGATCGTCCGCGACGGCGAAGGGGCGACACGCGTGATGGAGCTGACGGTTCGCGGCGCGAGGACGGAGCGCGACGCCAGGCTCGCCGCGCATGCCGTCGCCACCTCGCCGCTCGTCAAGACCGCCCTGCACGGCGGCGATCCGAACTGGGGCCGCATGCTGGCCGCCCTCGGCCGCAGCGGTGCACGATTCAATGTCCGGCGCGTCTCGCTGTTCGCTGGCAAGGTGCAACTCGTGATCAACGGCGAGCCGGCGGTCTATCGTGAAAAGGATGCCGCGAAAGTGTTCTCCCGCGAGCGCGTCCCGATCGTTCTCGACCTCGGCGGTGGCAACGCCACCACCGTAGTTCTCGCTTCCGACCTCGGTCACGACTACATCTCGATCAACGCCGACTATCGGAGCTGACGACATCGGCCGGTGAGCGGAAGCCTGCTCAGCGCGGCTCTCGTTTAATCATTCCGCCCGGCATCTTGTCGACGGCGCGCTGGAATTGCTGACTGGATGCGATCCCACGACGAAGAATGCGTCTAAGTTGTTCCGTTTGGCGGACCTTTTCATCCTGATGCCGCTGTCCGGTTTCCGTACGCTCCGCAACGTCAGTCATTTTTCGATTTCCTCTCCAGCCAAGCCAAAAAGTAACAGAATCGACCAAGCATCTCAACGAGATCTGCTGTTTCGGGATTCCGGTGTTCGAATATCCCGGGCTTGTCCACTTGCACAGTCAACGCACCGATCACCGTCTGGTTCGTCATATCGTGAACAGGAATGCTTAGGAAACTCCGGAACTGTACTTGCTTGAAGTAGCCGATTTCAGCGTCGATCTGGCCCGGCGTTTCGCCGCGCCGATTCCACTCGTCCGCGTCCTGCGCGTCCGACACCACGTCGAATTCACCATGAACAACTGCATATGGCGCGCCGGGTCGCGGACTCAGGTCGTCGAGTGGCAGCAGCAGCGTTTGAGGCAATCCCTCGTTCAGATGTGCCCACCCATCGAGCTCGAGTAATCGCACGTGCGCTCCGGCTGTCGCATTGGAATAGAGCACGGGTGCAGAGGGATCGGTGGAGTCGGCACCTTGAATGACGCGCATGAACGATGCGTTTGCATTCAGGTCGATGCGTTCCCGATACCAGTATGTTGTCACAGAGGCAACGGCGCCGAGTACCTGAACGCGATTGTCCCGCAGTAGTTGACCGACACCGGAATCTCCATCTCTCGACAGCTCGGCGCCTTCGACCATGATCGTCGTGTATGCGGCGAGAAGGTCTGCGTAACGTTTGAAAAAGCCCCATACCTCCGCATTCATAAGCGAGCGTAGCGTGAGTACAACTCGAGGCAGGCGGTCGATCATGGCCGCAACAAGTGCGGGAATGAGAAACGTAAAAAAGACGATCACCGTCCAACCGGCGGCCCCAACCACCTGCACGATGAAAGGCGTATTGCTGATGTGATGAACCTCGCGATACTGATTGCTGACAGCATCCGGCGGAGCTGTGATGGCGAACGCGATTTCGAGTCCGGTTTCGACGCTGTATCGAAAGGGAATGCCGAAGAAGAGCGTGAGCGTGATGACGAACGTCCCCCACCACGCGACAGCGGCGACCAGGAACCCAGCCGGATGGCGCAGATAAAACGCTACGAAACGGCCGACGCCAGTTCGGATGACGTCGATGATCCGCCCGGTGGCGTTTTCCATAATTCATCATCATACCCGCGGAAAGCGGCATGTTTCGATTCAAGAGCTGACAAGGTAGACACTCGCATTAGACTCGCGTCGTCATGAAACGGCTCATCGCCACTCTTCTCCTCTTTTCCTCCACCACCGCCTACGCCGCGTTGCGCGATCCTGTCGTTGCCCGTCACGGCATGGTGGCTTCGACGAGCGAGATCGCATCGCGCGTCGGCGTCGACATCATGAAGAAGGGGGGGAACGCCGTCGACGCCGCGGTGGCCGTGGCGTTGACGATGGCGGTGACGTGGCCCGCCGCGGGAAACCTTGGCGGAGGTGGTTTCATGCTGATCCGCAACGCCGACGGCACGAGCGAGGCCATCGACTATCGCGAGCGGGCGCCCCTCGCCGCATCGCGCGACATGTATCTCGACGCCAACGGCAAGGTCATCAAAGGCGCATCGACCGACGGATACAAAGCGATCGGCGTTCCGGGCACGGTGGCCGGGCTGATGCTCGTCCATAAACGGCACGGCAAGCTGAAATGGAGCGAGCTCGTCGAGCCTGCCCGCAAGCTCGCCGCCGAGGGTTTCGTCGTTACTGCATTTCTCGACGGTGTCTTCCACGATAAAGAGACTCTCAAGAAACTCGAGCCATGGCCGGAGAGCCGGCGCATCTTCCTGCGCAATGGCCGCATCTACACGATGGGCGAGCGCTTCAAACAGCCGGAGCTTGCGGCGACGCTGGCCCGCATCCAGGCCAATCCGCGCGACTTCTACGACGGCGTGACAGCCCGTCGGATCGTCGCCGACATGCGCGCGCACGGCGGCTTGATCACGATGAAGGATCTACGCGAGTACGAGCCGATCATCCGTAAACCTCTGCATGGCAGCTACCGCGGACACGAATTCATCGTCATGCCGCCGCCGTCATCGGGCGGCATCGCCTTGATCGAGATGCTGCAGATGCTGGAGAAGTACGACCTGGCATCGACCGGTTGGCAGTCAGCGCGCTACCTCCATCTCATCACCGAGGTCATGCGGCGCGCGTTTGCGGACCGCGCTGAATTTCTTGGCGATCCGGATTTCGTCAAGCTGCCGGTGAGCGCGCTCATCTCGCCAGAATTCGCCGAAGAGCGGCGCAAGACCATCGATCCGGAGCGTGCATCGCGATCGACGGAGATTCGGGCCGGCGACCCCGCACCATTCGAGAAACCGGACACGACCCACTTCGCCGTCGTCGACAGCGAGGGAAACATGGTGAGCAACACCTACACGCTCAACGACTGGTTCGGCGCCGGCGTCACCGCGAAGGGGACAGGCGTCCTGCTCAACGACGAGATGGACGATTTCACCTCCCAACCCGGCGTGCCGAACGTCTATCAGCTCATCCAGAGCGAGAAAAACGCCATCGCCCCGAAGAAGCGGCCGCTGTCGTCGATGGTGCCGCTGATCATGCTGCAGGACGGCAAGCCGTGGCTCGCTGTCGGGGCCGCCGGCGGGCCGCGCATCATCAGCACCGTGCTCGAGATCGTTCTTGCCGTCGTCGATTTTCACGCCTCGCTGCAGGAGGCGCTCGATGCAGGACGCATTCATCATCAATGGATGCCTGACGAGATTTACTGGGAGCCGAACGGAACGAATCCGGACACACGCGCCGCGCTGGAGAAAATGGGGCACACGTTCCGCGAGAAGCCGATCGAGCACATCTCTGACGCCAACGCCGTCATGATCGATCCGAAAACAGGTCTGCGACAAGGTGGTGCCGATCCGCGCCGCTCCGGGGTGGCAGTCGGTTACTGACATAGAATTCGCGCCCATGAATCCAGACAAGAAGACCCTTCTGTCGTGGGCGCGCGACCATCGCACCGATTTCGAATCGACACTCCAGCAGTTCGTCGAGACGCCGTCTGTCTCCGCCGAGCCGGAGCGCATCGGTGATATCCGCCGCTGCGCCGAGCTGGCACAAGCGAAGATCCGCGAATTCGGCGGCGAAGCGACCATCCTCGAAACGGACGGCAATCCGATCGTCCACGGGCGCTTCGAGACCGGGCGCAATCTTCCGACCGTCACCGTCTACAACCATCTCGACGTGCAGCCCGCCTCACGCGAGACCGAGCCGTGGAAGACCGATCCATTCGTCTTCTCGAAGGATGGCGACCGCTACCTCGGCCGCGGCACGACGGATGACAAAGGGCCCGCCCTTACCGCGCTGTTCGGCATCCGCGCCGCGCGCGAAGCAGGCGTTCGCGCCAACATGCACCTGATCTGGGAGCTGGAAGAGGAGATCGGCTCGCCGAGCTTCGATGGCGCGATGAAGAAGTACGCAAGGCAGCTCGCCACCGATTCCGTGCTCGTCTCCGACACGATCTGGGTTTCCCGCGAACGTCCGGCCTGCCCGGCCGGCCTGCGCGGACTGCAAGGCTTCGAGCTGACGCTGCAGACCGCGGCGACCGACCAGCACTCCGGCGTCACCGGTGGTGGTGCCCGCAATCCCATCGGCGAGTTGATGAAGCTCGTCTCCGAGATGTACGACGCCACCACCGGCAAGGTGAAGATCAAAGGTTTCTACGACGACGTCGTGCCGCCTTCGAAGCAGGAGTTGGCCGATTTTCGCGAATCCGGTTTTACGGTGAAGAAGTTCAAGAAGGACCACGGCTTCAAATCGATCCGCACCGAAGATCCGATGGACCTGATGAAACGGATCTGGGCCATGCCGACCTTCGAAGTCCACGGCCTGGTCGGCGGCTACACCGGTCCCGGCATCAAAACCGTGATACCGCCGAGCGCCACCGTGAAGATCTCCTGCCGGATGGTGGCCAACCAGGATCCGAAAAAGATCATGAAGCTCGTCCGCGAGTTCGTGAAGCAGCACAACCCCGACGTCAAAATCGTCACCGAGGCCTCCATGCTGCCGTACCAGGCCCCGACGACCGGCCCGCTCGCCGACGCCGTCCGAAGCGCCATGAAGTTCGCCTTCGGCCGGGAGCCGGTCTTCGTTCGCGAAGGCGGCTCGATCGGCGCCGTCGTGTCGATGGAGAAGATCCTCAACGTCCCTGTCCTCTTCCTCGGCCTGTCACTTCCCGAGCACGGCTACCACGCCCCGAACGAGAATTACGACTGGCGGCAGGCCAGCGGGGGGATGGTGGCGTTCGTGAAGTACTTTGACGAGATCGCGAAGATGTAGCTACCCCGGCAACCGGACCTGAATCGACGCCGCCCGGCGATCCCGGCGGCGTTTATTTTCTACCAATCGTGGATTTTTGTGGACAGAAGTGGTCGGTGGTGGTACAAACGGGCCTTCGAACACGAAAGTCGAAGCGGAAATGGTCGAGCCAGTCCTGATGGGGCACTCCCCGGCGAAGGTCGACGAGAAGGGTCGTCTGAAGATCCCGTCCAGCTTCCGCAAGATCATTGAAGACAAGTTCGGCTCGGACTGCTTCATCACCTCGATGGACGGCGAGCGGGCGCTGATCTACCCGATGCCGGTCTGGTACGAGTTCCAGGGCCGGATCTCCAAAGTTCCCTCGACCTCGACCGCGAGGACGAAGCTTCTGGAGAAAGTGAACTACTTCGGGCAGGTCGGAACGATCGACGCGCAGGGGCGGGTGCTGATCCCGACCATCCTGCGCAACGTGGCCGGCATCGCCGAAGACGTCGTCGTCATCGGAAACACAGACCATCTCATCGTCTGGAACGGCGAAAAGATCCAGCAGCGGATGACCGAAACGCCGCTGACGAACGATGACTGGAAAGAGTTGGAGTTGCACGGTGTGTGACGTGTCATGCACCAGTCGGTTCTTTTAAGCGAAATCGTCGAGTACCTCCGTCCCTCACGCGAAGACGGAACGCTTGTCGATGCCACGGTCGGCCTGGGTGGACACGCGGAGAGTTTGCTGGACCGCTATCCCTCGGTACGGCTTCTCGGCATCGACCGCGATCCGGCAGCGCTGGATTCATCGAGAGCGAGGCTGGAGAGATTCGGAGATCGTGTGACGCTCGCACAGGGCCGTCACGAGACGCTCATTGACATCCTGAAGAAGCAGAAGATCGAGTCGGTCAGCGGTCTGCTCGCCGACCTCGGCGTCTCGTCCATGCAACTGGATGACGCGTCGCGCGGATTCTCGTTCCGCTACGACGCGCCACTGGATATGAGGATGGGGCCGGAGTCGAAGACAGCCGCCGATCTGGTCAATACGCTCGGCGAACAGGAGCTGGCGACGATTCTGCGCGACTACGGCGAGGAGCCGATGGCCCGCCGGATCGCCAGAGCGATCGTCGACGGGCGCGCCGAAGCACCGATCGAGACGACGGCGCGGCTCGCGGAGATCGTTCGCAGCGTGAAGAAGTCGAAGCCTCACCAGATAGATCCGTCAACGCTCACGTTCCAGGCTCTTCGCATCGCCGCGAACGAGGAGCTGGTCGGACTCGACCGATTCATCGACGACGCGGTCAGCGTCCTCGAGCCCGGAGCCCGGATCGCCGTCATCGCGTTCCACTCACTCGAAGATCGAATCGTCAAGCGAGCCATGCGGCGGCTGGAAGGAGAGTGCACCTGTCCGCCCAACCTTCCGGTATGTGCGTGCGGCGCGAAGGAAGTCGTCGAGATTCTGACCAGTCGGCCGGTCACTGCTTCGGAGGAAGAAGTTCAGAGAAATCCGCGGTCTCGCAGCGCGAAGTTGCGAGTGGCGGAGAAGAAGTGAAGAGCTCTTAGCTGTCAGCTCTTAGCTCTTAGGAAGTCGGTTCGATCCAAGAGTTGACAGGTAAATGCTCGAAGCGAGGCAGAAAGCTCTCCTAAGAGCTGACAGCCAACAGCTAAGAGCTAGTAAGCCGGAGCCCGGAAACAAGGGTGAAGGTTGGGGAAGGGTGGGCGTGTGTGCGCCGCGGGAGCTCGGGAGGGGTGGCTGGGGGAGCGTGGGTGGGTGTGGATGGTTCTCGGGTCGTGCTTGTAGGCAGATCTTCACCCTTGTTCCCAGGCTCCGTTAACGCTCCCGGATCGGTCCCCGCATGTACGCGCAGAAGAAGCCCATCGAAAACACCCACATCGTTCGCGAACGCGACCGCCGCCGCTCCCGTGAGCTGCTGGCCGTCCTTGCGCTCGGAGTTCCCATCGGCGCGTTCCTGCTCCTCTTCACGTGGCAGAACCTCGAGGTAATCCGGCTCGGCCACGAGGCCACGCGCCTGCAGAAACAGAAGCAGGAAATCGAGAACGCCAACAAAGCCCTGCAACTGGAGCGTGACCGCCGCACCTCGCTCGGTGCCGTCGAGCAGCGCGCCACCGAGCTCGGGTTTCAGCACACCGATCCGCGAGCCGTGGTGATGGTGCAGCGGCCGGCAGACGCGGCTCTCACCCCCCGGTCCCCACAATCCATTCCCCAATCCGGAGCCCGCTGATGCCCATATCGCAAAAGCGTCTCCTGCAGCTTTTCGCCGTCCTCGCGGCATGGGCGGTCATCGTCATCGCCCGGCTGGTGCAGATCCAGCTTGTTCGCCACGGTGAATACGTCATCAAAGCGGCGCGCCAGCAGGAGCGGACGCTTGCGTTGCAGCCGGTGCGCGGCTCGATCATCGACAGGAACGGCCGCATCCTGGCCGAGAGCATCGCCGCGGAATCGATTTACGCCGATCCTCAGGCCATCGTCGACCGCGGTCAGACGTCGAAAGCGCTGGCCAGCGTCACCGCCCTGCAGATGGACGCGCGTGAGATCGCCACGAAACTCACCTCTGCCAGCGGCTTCGTCTGGATCGCCCGTCAGCTTCCGCTCGAGACCACCGCCGCGGTCAAGGCGCTCAAGCTCCCCGGCGTCTATTTTCTCGACGAGCACCGCCGTTCGTATCCGCGCGCCATGCTTGCCGCGAACGTGGTCGGCTACGCCGGCGTCGACGGTGAAGGACTGGCCGGCATCGAGCATTCGTTCGATGCGCAGGTGCGCGGCCGCGCGGGGCGCGTAACGCTCCTGCGCGATGCGCGCCGCGGCATGTACCTCGTCGGTGGCGAAGGGCCGAACCGGCCTATCGACGGCAACGACGTCGTCCTCACCATTGACTCCGTCGTGCAGTTCATCGCCGAGCGCGCCCTTGGCCGCGCGGTGGAGCAGTACCACGCCGCCGGTGGCGTGGCCATCGTCATGGACCCGCGCGACGGCCGGATTCTGGCGATGGCATCCAATCCGTCGTTTGATCCCAACTCCTATCGTGACTTCTCGCCCGACGAGCGGCGCAACCGCGCCGTTCAGGATCAGTACGAGCCCGGGTCGACGTTCAAGATCGTCACTGCCTCCGCCGGACTCGAAGAAGGGGTGGTCACGCCGTCGCAGATCCTCGACTGTGGTGACGGCTTCATCCAAATCGGCAACACGCAGATTCACGAACACGGACACAATCGCTATGGCCTCATCACATTCGAAGATGTGATGGTCCATTCGTCGAACGTCGGTGCCATCCGCGTCGGTTTGGCGCTGGGGCAGGAACGTTTCTACCGCTACATCCGCCGATTCGGCTTTGGCGAACGGAGTGGCGTGGCCTTGCCCGGCGAGGCGCAAGGCCGCGTGCGCCGTACCGAGCAGTGGTCGCAACTCTCCAATGCATCGATGTCGATCGGCCAGGAGATCGGCACGACACCATTGCAGGTCCTGAGCGCCATCGCCACGGTCGCCAACGGCGGTCTCCGCGTGCAGCCGCGCATCGTAGAGAAAGTCATCGACGCGAAGGGAAACGCGATCTACACGCCGCCGCAGGCCGCACCGGTGCGCGTCATCTCCGAAAAAACCGCGGCCGTATTGAATGAGATTCTCAAGACCGTCGTCGCGCGCGGAACCGGCGTACAGGCTGCGCTCGCCGAGCACGTCGTGGCCGGGAAGACGGGAACGGCACAAAAAGCGGGGCGCGGCGGCTACACGGACAAAGTCGTGGCCTCGTTTGGAGGCTACGTTCCTGCTGACCGGCCACAGTTGGCCATCCTCGTCGTCGTCGACGAGCCGAAAGGATCCGAGTACGGCGGCACGGTCGCTGCTCCCGCGTTCAAAGAGATCGCGGAATCGACCTTGCGCTACCTCAACGTACCGCCATCGGTTCCGGCGCGCACGATCGACGTGGCCGCGCCGATGCTGGCGACGTTTTCGCAGAAGCCTGCCCCGACTGCGGGATCGGAAGTTCCCGACCTGCGAGGCCTCGACGCCCGCGCGGCGGTGGCTCTCGCCACGTCGGCCGGCTTCCGCGTTCGCGCCTCGGGGAGTGGTGTGGTCCAAACGCAACAACCGTTACCCGGCGAAGCCCTGCCGAATGATCACCAGGTCGTCCTGACCCTCGCCGAGGGGACGCGATGAGACTGCGGGCAGTGTTGAGAGATGTGCCGGTTCGGAATGGCGATGGGGATGCTGAGATCACCAGCGTCACCGCCGATTCACGTCTGGTGGTCCCGGGCGCGCTCTTCGTGGCGGTTCCCGGCTTCAAAACGGATGGTGCGAAGTTCATCGACTCGGCAGTCAGCAGAGGCGCCGCGGCCGTCGTCAGCGAATCCAGCGTTGCCACCGCGCCGGTCTCTGTTCAGGTCGACGACGCCCGTGCCGCTCTCGCTCTCATCGCCGCCAACTTCTACAACCGTCCGGCGAACAAACTCTCCATCATCGGCGTGACCGGCACCTCGGGGAAGACAACTACGACAAAGATGATCGAGTCGATTCTCGACGCTTCCGGGCAGCCGGTTGGTCTGATCGGGACCATCGAATACCGCGCCGGCGAGGAGCGCATGACCGCCGATCGCACCACGCCCGATGCCGCCGTCCTCCAGCAATGGTTCGCCAAGATGGTCGACGCCGGCGTGCGCAATGCGGTCATGGAAGTCTCATCCCACGCCCTTGCGCTGAAGCGAACGCATGGAATCCGCTTTGCCGCCGCCGTTTTCACGAATCTCTCGCAGGACCACTTAGACTTTCATAAAGACTTCGAAGACTACTTTGCTGCCAAGCGGATTCTCTTCGACCAGATCGATTGCTCCCGCAAGACCGCCATCGTCAACGTCGACGATGAGTACGGCCGCCGGCTGGCCACGGAGCTTGACGGATGCGCTGTGACGTTCGGCCGCCAGTCCAACGCCGACATTCATCCTTTCGCTGGGTTCGAAATCTCGGTGCGTGGTCTTCATGGCCGTATCGCGACGCCCGCGGGCGACGTGCGCCTCGAGTCGCAGCTTCTCGGAGCGCCCAACCTCTACAACTGGCTCGGCGCAATCGGTGCCGCTCTCTCCGTCGGCATTGGCACCGCTACGATCGAAGCGGGTATTCGCAACCTCGCCGCCGTACGCGGGCGGTTCGAGTACGTCGCGTCCGATGACGGCCCAACGGTCATTGTCGACTACGCCCATAAGCCCGACGCCCTCGAGAAACTGCTGCTTGCCGTGCACGACCTTGCACCCGGCAGGCGTGTCCTCGTTCTCTTCGGATGCGGCGGAGATCGTGACAGGGAGAAGCGCCCGATGATGGGAGCGATTGCCGCGCGCCTCGCCGATCAGACGATCCTGACGAGCGACAACCCGCGCGGCGAAAGACCGGAGGCCATCCTGGACGACATCGAGCGCGGAATGGCCGGGGCGGCGAACTACGCCCGGATCACGGACCGGCGGCAGGCCATCGCACGGACGATCGCCGAAGCGCTGGACGACGACGTCATCGTCATCGCCGGGAAAGGCCACGAGTCGTATCAGGTCGTCGGCGACCAGGTCATCCATTTCGACGACCGCGAAGAAGCGGAACGGGCGTTGAGAACCAGGCACGAAAACAGAACTTCTAAATCGGTATCAAATTAATGTTGAAATCAGTGATCAAATCGTCTTATCATTTAGCACCTTTGGACAGGTGTTCTGTTCCGGCTCCGTCGATTGCTTTCCGTGTGGGTGGATGGTTGGCGATCGCCGGGCAGCTTCGGGGGAAGGGCCGCGATCGGGTTGGCGCGGCGGAGCCGGGAGAGAACACCGGGGTTTCGCGGCGGCTGACAATAAGCGCAGCACCGCGAGACCGCGAGACCACGAGACCCCGCAACCGGGCGGCAGGGAGGGTGTCATGCACCTGACCTTCCGCCAGCTCGCCGAGATGACCGGTGGAGAGCTCGTTCAGGGGGCGGACGTCGTCACCGGCTCCGTGGTCATCGACAGCCGTGAGGTCAAGCCGGATTCCGTCTTCTTCGCCATCAAAGGTGATCGACTCGACGGCCATCAGTTCCTGACGCAAGCACTTGCAACCGCGAGCGGAGCGGTGGTGTCGCAGGTTCCGGAGAACGTCCCCGCCGGTAAGGGGATCGTCCGCGTCGACGACACCACGATCGCTCTTCAGAATCTGGCCCGCTCCATTCGCGAGCGCTACCCCTTTACGCTCATCGCCATCACCGGCTCGGCCGGAAAGACGACCACGAAAGAGATGATCGCCACGCTCGTTGGCTCGGAGCGGCGTACGTTCAAGTCGTGGGGAAACTTCAACAACCTCATCGGCTGCCCGCTCTGCATCGACAACACGCCCGACGATGCCGAAGTCGTTGTAAGCGAGATGGGGATGAACCACAAGGGCGAGATCGCCCTGCTGGCCGGTCTCACGCATCCCGACATCGGCGTCTACACGAACATCGGCCCGGTACACATCGAGTTCTTCGGCACCGTCGAAAAAATCGCCGAAGCGAAACGCGAGCTCCTCGAGAACGTCAAGCCAGGCGGCACGATCGTTCTCAATGCCGACAACGACTATGTGATGAACATCAGCCACGGTTTCGGCGGGCGCAAGGTGACCTACGGCATCGACCACGATGCCGATTTCCGCGGAGTCAACATCCGCGAGCGCGGCCTCCTCGGCACGGCGTTCGAGGTCAGCGGCCACTCATTCGAGCTATCGCTTCCCGGCCGCCACAATCTCGAAAATCTCCTGGCCGCCATCGCCACCGCCCGTACCATCGGCATTTCGTGGGAAGGAATCGAACGGGGCGTGCGCGCGCTGAAGCCTGCCTATCATCGCGGCATCCTTCTCGACGCCGGCGGCGCAACGATCTACGACGACACGTATAACTCGAATCCGTACGCGCTTGGCCGCGCCCTGGAGCTGATGGCTCAGGCCGACGTCGCCGGGCGCCGCATCGCCGTCATCGGCGACATGCTGGAGCTGGGCGAGAAAGAGCTCGACTACCACCGCGAAGCCGGCCGGGCCATTCCGAAGAGCGTCGACACCGTCATCGGCGTCGGCAAGCGTTCCCACGCCCTGCTCGAGGGAGCGCGCGACGCTGGATTTGAAAACAGCAAACTCCACCACTTCGACGACGCCCAAAGCGCCGGAGGATTTCTCGAAACATTCATTCGTCCCGGAGACCTCGTACTGATCAAAGCCAGCCGCGGCATCGGCCTCGACCGAATCGTCAACATGCTGGCCAACGTGGAGGGCGCGCACTGATGTTGTACTACCTGTTCACGCTGCGGGACATGTTCTCCGGCTTCAACGTCTTCCGGTACATCACGTTCCGGACGGCGTGGGCGGCGCTCACCGCGCTCATCATCTCCTTCATCTTCGGTCCCTGGCTGATCGAGCGGATGCGCCGCATCAAGGCCGGCCAGTACATCCGCGAGGAAGGTCCGAAGTCGCACCAGATGAAGGCCGGAACGCCGACGATGGGCGGCATCCTGATCAATATCGCCATCGTCATCCCGACCATCCTGTGGGCCGACATCTTCAACCCCTACATCTGGATCGTGCTCTTTGTCACGTTCGCGTACGGCGCGATCGGCTTCGTCGACGATTACCGCAAGCTGGTGAAGAAACAGAACATGGGGCTGACGGCGAAAGAGAAATTCTCGATGCAGATTGGCGTGGCCCTGGCCGCGGGGCTGGCCATCGCCTATTTGCCATCGATTCACAACAACTACTCGACCGTCCTGACCTTCCCGTTCTTCAAGGCGCTGCACCTGAACCTCGGTTTTCTCTACATCCCGTTCATCATCGTGGTCCTTGTCGGCGCATCGAATGGCGTGAACCTGACTGACGGGCTCGACGGGCTGGCCATCGGATCGACGCTCATCGTCGCCGTAACCTACACGATCCTCACCTACGCCGCCGGCAACTTCCGCGTGGCCGACTACCTCCGTATCGCCTGGGTGCCGCAAGCCGGAGAGCTGGCGGTCTTTTGCGGGGCAATGGTGGGGGCATCGCTCGGCTTCTTATGGTTCAACGCCCATCCCGCCGAGATCTTCATGGGCGACGTCGGCTCGCTGGCACTCGGCGGCGCCATCGGCTGTCTTGCCGTGATGATCAAACAGGAAATTCTGCTCGGCCTCGTCGGCGGCCTCTTCGTGCTCGAAGGGATGTCGGTCGTACTGCAGGTGGCCTCGTTCAAGTTGACCGGACGGCGAATCTTCAAGATGTCGCCGCTGCACCACCATTTCGAGTTGTCCGGCTGGCGTGAGACGAAGGTCGTGGTCCGCTTCTGGATCATCGCCATCATCTTCGCCATGCTGGCCCTCTCCACACTCAAATTGCGATGAAGACTCTCGTCATCGGAGCGGGCAAGTCCGGCGTGGCCGCGGCGAATTTTCTCGCCGCCCGCGGCGAGGCAGTGCTGCTCACCGACTCCAACGCCTCGCCCGATCTGCCGTATCCGCTCCACGGCGCGGTTGCCTGCGCATTCGGTCATCAGGATGCGGCGTTGCTGGACGGCGTCGGAATAATCGTGCTCAGTCCCGGCGTACCGCGCACGATTCCTCTGCTGCAGCAGGTCGAAGTGACGCCGATTCCGGTGATCGGCGAGATCGAGCTCGCCTATCGCCACATCTCGCAGGGAAGCACGATCGTCGCCGTAACCGGCTCGAACGGCAAATCGACGACGACCGCGCTGATCGGCGAGATCCTGAAGATCGACGGCCGGCAGCCGATCGTCGCCGGCAACATCGGCGAGCCGTTCATCGCCGCGCTCGATACCGAACGGCCGCGCATCTACGTCCTCGAGCTGTCGTCGTTCCAGCTCGAATCGGTTGACACCTTTCGGGCCGATGTGGCGCTGCTTCTGAACGTGACTCCGGATCACATGGATCGCTATCCGAGCTTCGACGCCTACGCGGCGGCAAAGTACCGCATCTTTCGCAATCAGGAGCCGCACGACGTGGCCATCGTCAACGCCTCGGATCGCCGCGTCGCCCCGCGCGAATCGAAGGCGCAACTCCGACACTTTTCCGCCTCGCGACCTGTCGGCGAAGGTGCGTTTGCTGATGGCGTGGATCTCGTGATGCGCCACGACGGAAACGAGCGCCGGATCCCGCGCGCCTCACTCAAGCTGGAAGGGACAGCCAACGTCGAGAATGCGCTGGCGGCATGGCTGGCCGCGCGTGCCGTCGGCGTCGACGATGTGAGCGTGCAGATCGCCTTCGGCTCATTTGCCGGACTGCCGCATCGCATGGTGTTCGTGCGCGAGCTTGATGGCGTCCGCTGGATCAACGATTCCAAAGGAACCAACGTCGATGCCACGCTCAAGTCGCTGGAGTCGTTCCCGCCGGCCAGCGTCTGGTTGATTCTCGGCGGAAAGGACAAGGCCGGGGAGTTCGAGCGGATGCGCAAGCTCGTCTCCGAAAAAACGCGCGCCGTCCTCACCATCGGGGCCGCCGCCGGCCGCATCGCCTCGGCACTCGACGGCGCGGCCACCATCGTTGCCGCGGGCGACATGCAGCACGCCGTCGCTCACGCACGCGAGCACGCCAAGTCCGGCGACATCGTGCTCCTCTCACCCGCCTGCGCAAGCTTCGACCAGTACCGAAACTTCGAACATCGCGGCGAGCACTTCGAGGAATTGGTAAGGAGTCTTCGATGAGGTCGCGCACCCTGGAGTTGCTGAGTTGCAAGGTTGCTGGGTTGCCTGGCAACCGTGCCACCTCCAGCAACCCAGCAACCCAGCAACCCAGCAACCCAACACCATGAGCCGCAAACTCACGTACGACACCTACCTCTTCGGCGCCGCGGTGCTGATCGTACTCATCGGGATGGTGATGATCTATTCGGCCTCGGCGATCATCACGATGCAGAAGGTCGGGTCGGACAATCCCTACTACTTCTTCCTCCGCCAGTTCGTATGGCTGGTCGCCGGCGGCACGCTCGGTGTGATGCTGATGCACGTCGATTCGGCGCGGCTGCGCGACCGGCGGATCATTTACGCCATCGGCGCCGCGGTCCTCCTGGCGCTGGTCATCGCTCTCTTTCAGGCACCGATCAACGGTACCCATCGCTGGATCGTTCTGCAGCACTTCCAACTGCAGCCGAGCGAGTTCGCCAAGCCGGCGTTGATCCTCTTTCTGGCCTCGTATCTCGCGCGGAAAGAGGAGCGGATCAACGAGCTGACCTCGACGCTGCTGCCGCTCGTCTGTGTCGTAGTGCTTTTCGCGGGGCTCATCCTGCTCGAGCCCGACTTCGGTACGGCCACCACGCTCGTCCTCGTCGCTGCCGGGATGGTCTTCGCCGCCGGAATCTCGTGGACGCGCGTGGTTACCTTTGCGCTGATGATCATCCCCGCCGGCGTGCTGCTCATCTTCAGCGCCGCGTACCGGCGCGACCGTCTCTTTACGTTCATGAACCCCGAGGCCGATCCGCTGGGGAAAGGATTCCAGGCCATGCAGTCGCTGATCGCGCTCGGGACAGGCGGTCTGCGCGGCCTCGGCCTCGGCAACGGCCGGCAGAAGCTCTTCTTCCTGCCGGAGCCGCACACCGACTTCATCTTCTCGATCATCGGTGAAGAGCTCGGGTTCATCGGCGCGGCTGCGCTCATCGCCCTTTTCGCGTTTCTGGCCTGGCGCGGCTTCCGCGTCACGAGGCTGAGCCAGAATCGTTTCGACTTCTACGCGGCGCTTGGCTTCACGCTGCTGATCGGCATCCAGGCGTTGATCAACGTCAGTGTCGCGCTTTGCCTTCTGCCGACCAAAGGGCTGCCGCTGCCGCTCGTCAGCTATGGCGGATCATCGCTGATCACCAGTCTCATCGCGGTCGGCGTCTTGTTGAACTTATCGCAGCAGTCAGGTTGAGGAATCAGATCGATGGGCGTGCAGGGTGCGGGGGAGACGCTGATGATCGCCGGAGGCGGAACGGGTGGACACATTTACCCCGCCATCGCCGTCGCGCAGGAGTGGATCGCGCGTAATTCGAGGCGGCGTGTCATCTTCGTCGGGACCGAGCGCGGACTGGAGACGACCATCGTCCCGAAGGCCGGCTTCCCGCTCGAACTGATCTCTGTCGGCGGACTGAAGGGGAAAGGGATCGGTGACACGATCAAGAGCCTCTTCCGGCTTCCGGTCGGATTCGCACAGGCCTTCACGCTCGTCGGCCGGCACCGGCCGAATGTTGTCTTCGGCGTCGGCGGCTACTCCTCGGGGCCTGTGCTCGTGGCCGCGAAATTGCGCGGAGTGCCGACGGCGATTCATGAATCGAACGCGTTCCCGGGTCTGACGAACCGCGTTCTGGCCCGCTTCGTGACCGCTGCCGCGGTCGCTTTCGAAACCGCGGCGCAGCGGATGAAACGCCCGGACGCCGTCCTCACCGGAAATCCGATCCGCGGCGAGTTCTTCTCCGATCGACTCCAGCAGGCAGCGGGGACCCACGCACACAAGCGCGTACTGATTTTCGGCGGATCGCAAGGCTCGCGCACGATCAACGACGCCATGATCGGCGCCCTGCTGTTCATGGCGCCGCTACGAGACCGCATCGAAATCGTCCATCAGACCGGGCCGAGCGAACTGCAGAAGGTGCAGCAGGCCTATCGCGCCTCGGCATTCACGGACGCGCGCGTGGTGCCGTATCTCGATCCGATCGTCGATGAAATCGCCGCGGCGGATCTGGTCGTCTCGCGCTCCGGGGCGATGACGGTTGGGGAGCTGGCCGCGGTCGGCCGCGCCGCCATCCTCATTCCGTTCGCGGCGGCAACGGACAACCATCAGGAACTGAACGCCCGCGCCGTCGAGCGGGCCGGTGGCGCCGTGGTCATCACCGAACGTGAGCTGTCACCGGAGAAATTGGGGTTCGCCATCACCGAAATGGTGAGCGATCCCGATCGAACGGCCCGGATGGGAACGGCCGCGCGGGCTCTGGCGGCCCCCGATGCCACAAAAAAGATCGTCGATTTACTCGAAAAAATAGAGCGAAGCGAATAAAATTGTTTATTAGCAATCCACTAACTGAGATGAATTTAAACAAGATTAAGAACATTCATTTCGTCGGCATCGGCGGAATCGGAATGAGTGGTATTGCAGAGATCCTGACCGGTCGGGGCATGGCCGTCTCCGGCTGCGACCTCAAACGCTCCTCGGCCACCACGCTCCTGGCGGGCCGAGGAGTTGACGTCCGCTTCGGGCACGACCCTGCTCATCTTGCCGGCGTCGACACGATCGTCGTCACCGCGGCGGTCAAGGGGGCCAACGTCGAGGTCGATGCCGCGCGCGAGCGTGGCATCGAGATCGTCCGGCGCAAGGACCTTCTCGCGGCCATCGTCGATGAAAAGCGCGCGGTCGGCGTTTCCGGCACGCACGGCAAGACCACCACGTCAGCGATGATCGCCACGGTTCTCGAGGAAGCGGGGCTCGATCCGACGGTCATCGTCGGCGGCATGGTCGCCAACTTCGCCTCGAACGCGAAAGAGGGGAAGGGCGACGTGATCGTCGTCGAGGCCGATGAGTACGACCGGACCTTTCATGAGCTTCATCCCGAGATCGCCGTCATCACGAATATCGAGGCGGATCACCTCGAGTATTACGGCAGCTTCGAGAACATCGTCGAGGCCTTCCGCATCTTCACGGAGAACGTACGGCCCGGCGGCGCGATCATCGGCTGCGTTGATGATCCGGCGGTGGCCGCGCTGCTGGATCGCCGCGGCCGCGATGCAGGTCCCCGGATCATTCGCTACGGTCTCGGAGAAGGGGCCGATCTGACCGCGCGCAACCTCGAGTTTCACGAGCGAGGTGCGTCGTTCGACGTCGACGGCATCGGCTTCTTCAAGCTCTTCGCGCCGGGTCGGCACAACGTGCGCAATGCGCTGGCGGCCATCGCCGTGGCGCGGGAGCTTGGCGTGAGTGCCGAGGCTACTTCTGCCGGAATTGCGAAGTTCCTCGGCGTCGATCGCCGGTTCCAGATCCTCGGCGATTACAACGGAGCCCTGGTCGTCGACGATTACGCGCACCACCCCACCGAAATTCGGGCCACGATCGACGCCGCGCGCAGCGGCTACCCGAACCGCCGGATCGTCGCGCTGTTTCAGCCGCATCTGTACTCGCGTACCCGCGACTTCGCGCGCGAGTTCGGCCAGTCGTTGCACGGCGCGGACGTTGCCCTCGTCGCCCCGATCTATGCCGCGCGGGAAACGCCGATCGAGGGGATCTCGTCTCGGATGATTGCCGATTCCGCGGATGGAATCGAATTCCTCGATCGCAGTCATATCGAGATCGTCAACGAGCTGCGGCGCCGGCTGCAGCCGAGCGACGTCTTCATTGCCATGGGCGCCGGAGACGTCCACGAAATCGCCGAAGAGCTCGTGCGTGGCGATGGTGAGGGGAGGAACTGATGTCGGCCGGTTACGACAGCACCTCGCCGCGTTTCTTCCGTCCGGCAGATGTGGCGCGGATTCGCCGCAATCAGCGCCGTATCCAGTTTCAGCGCATGGCCTCGATCGCCGGCAAAGCTGCCGTCGTCATCGGCATCGTCGCCGCCGCGTTCCTGATGTACCGCCAGACGCAGGGCGACGCGCGCTTCGCGGTGAAGACGATCGAGATCGACGGATCGACGCACACCTCGCGCGCGGCGATCGATGCCGTCACGCGCCAATACATCGGTGCCAACCTCTTCCGCATCGACATCGCCCGCCTCCAGGCGGACCTTCGCCGCCTGGGATGGGTGAAGCGGATCGAGGCCGAGAAAAAGCTTCCGGACACGCTGCGCATCCGCATCGTCGAGCGTACGCCCGTGGCACTCGCCGCCGTCGGCGGACGGATCTCCTATGTCGACGAAAACGGAGTGCCGTTTGCGGAGCTTTCTCCCGCAGTTGGCGACGTCGATTTGCCATTGATCACCAACGCCGCCGGCGCCGAGCTGGCGCGCAGCGTCGCCCTTCTGACCGATCTGCGCATGCGCGACCCGCAGATCTATTCGCGCATCTCCGAAGTGAAGCCGGTCGCGCCCAGCGGCTTCGCCCTTTTCGACCGGGAGCTCGGCGCATTCGTCTACACGGAAGAAGGCGATCTCTCCGCGAAGTGGCGGGACCTCTACGCCGTCGCGCGCGCGGAGCATCTGGGTATCCACGACATCGAATATGTCGATCTCCGGTTTGCCGGCCGCATCGTGGTCAAACCGGTTCACGCGGCGGTCCTCCCGCCGTTGACACACCCGCAAGTGATTCCAACGCAGATTACGAATTAATCAGTCAGGAGACAGCGAATGCCGAAGACCGAGGAAAAATACATAGTCGCGCTCGACATCGGGACTTCCAAAGTGTGCGTGCTGGTAGGGGAAGTGACCGACCGAGGCCAGATCGAGATCATCGGCAAGGGTACGTCACCGATGAAGGGCACCCGGCGTGGCAACATCATCAACCTCGATCAGGCCATCGAGGCGGTGAAGAAAGCCATTGACGAAGCCGAGGTCATGGCGGGATTGCAGATCGAATCGGTGTACGTCGGCGTGGCCGGCGATCACATTCGCTCCGTCAACTCGCGGGGCGTCGTCTCCGTCACCGGCAAACATCGCGAGATCTCGCGTGAAGACATCGACCGCGTCATCGAGGCGTCGAAGTCGATCAACGTGCCGGCCGAGCTGGAGTTGCTGCACGTCATCCCGCGCGAGTTCGTCGTCGATGGCCAGGACGGTATCCACGATCCCCTCGGCATGACGGCCGGGAGGCTGGAGGCGAACGTTCACATCGTCACCGGCGCCCGAACGCACAACCAGAATGTGCTGACCGCGGTGAATAAAGCCGGCATCGCCGTGCAGGAGCTCGTGCTCGAACAGCTTGCCGCGGCCGAGGCCGTGCTGACGCAGGACGAGCGCGAGATGGGAGTCCTGCTGATGGACCTCGGCGCGGGCACAACCGACTACGCGGTCTTCCTCGAAGGCAACGTCGTGCACACCAATGTGCTGCCGGTCGGTGCCGGACACTTCACCAGCGACATCTCGGTGGTGCTGCGGACGCCGATGGAAGACGCGGAGCGGATCAAGAAGCGCTACGGCTGCGCGCTCGGCTCGCTGGTGACGGAAGACGACCCGATCGAGGTGCCGACCGTCGGGGGCCGCGCTCCGAAGATCCTCTCCAAGCACGAGCTCACGAACATTCTCGAGCCGCGCGCGGCGGAGATCGCCAAGCTCGTCTACCGCGATATCGAGAAAGTCGGCCTCGATAAAGAGATTCGCAGCGGCGTGGTCGTGGTCGGAGGCGGCGCCGAGATGGATGGGATGGTGGAAATGGTCGAGCAGGTGTTCGATCAGCAGGCTCGGAAAGGGATGCCGCGCGGTCTCAGCGGTCTCTCCGACACCGTGGCCGGACCGGAGTGGGCGGCGGCGGCGGGCCTGCTGCTCTGGGGATTCCGCGATCGCGCCCGGGTGCGGAAACGTCCCCGGCGTGGGTTCGCCCGGATCGCCGAGGGGTTCAAGTCTCTTTTCACGCAGACCTAGCACTTCGAAATATTGTTTGAATGCGTAACAAAAAATGATTACTCTTCCTGGAGACGGTAAATGATCACATTCGACGAAAAACCTGGTGGCGGGTTGGCGGTGATGCTCGACGAGGAGCAGCTCGGGGCCAGAATCAAAGTCATCGGCGTGGGCGGTGGTGGGGGCAATGCGGTCAACCGGATGATTCAGGCCGGCATCAAGGGCATCGAGTTCATGGTTGCGAACACCGATGTCCAGGCCATGCGAAATTCGCTTGCGCCTGTGAAGCTGCAAATCGGCGGCAAGCTCACCAAGGGCCTCGGCGCCGGCGCAAACCCCGAGATCGGCAAGCAGGCCGCGCTCGAGGACACCGATCGGATCCTCGAGGCGCTCTCGGGCGCCGACATGATCTTCATCACCACCGGCATGGGAGGCGGCACCGGCACCGGTGCGGCGCCGATCATCGCCTCGCTGGCCGCCGAGCTGGGTGCGCTGACGGTGGCGGTGGTCACAAAGCCGTTTGGCTTCGAAGGGAAGCGCCGCCGCATCCAGGCGGAGCAGGGCATCCGTTCGCTGCGCGAGACGGTCGACACCCTGATCACCATCCCGAACGAACGCCTTCTCAACTTCGTCGAGCGGGCAACATCGCTCAACGAAGCCTTTACGATCGCGGACGACATCCTTCGCCAGGCGGTGCAGGGCATTTCGGATCTCATTACCGTTCCGGGCGAGATCAACCTCGACTTCGCTGACGTGAAAACGATCATGCACGGGATGGGGATGGCGCTCATGGGCACGGGCGTCAGCTCGGGTGAGCATCGCGCCGTCGAGGCAGCGCAGCGGGCAATCTCGTCGCCCCTCCTGGAAGAAGCGTCGATCGAAGGGGCGAAGGGCGTCCTGATCAACATCACCGGCGGCCCCGACATGACGCTTTTCGAAGTTCACGAGGCGGCGTCGATCATCCAGGAAGCAGCCGACGAGGAGGCGAACATCATCTTCGGTACGGTCATCGACCCACGGATGAAGGACGAGGTCAAAGTGACGGTCATCGCCACCGGCTTCGACTCCGCCACGAAGGGGTTCCTGAATACGCGGGGCGAGCAACTTTCATCGGGCAATGCGCGCGCGGCGTCGGGCTCCGCGCCGGCGCCGTTCCGGCCGTTTGCGCCGAAGGAGATCGCCGCGCAGCACGAGGTGTCTCCCGAGGTCGCGGCACAGCCTCAAGTGGGCGCGGAAGGGGAGATCTACGATCCGCCCTTTTTTCGCAAGGGATTCAGCCGCCCCGACGGTTCCGGAGGTTTCGGGCCGATGGCGTCGAGCGATTTCGGCAATGACCTCGATATTCCGACGGTGATCCGCAACCTGAGCGACTAAGGTTTCCCAACGCGGCGCGCCCCTCCTGCGCGCCGTACGCGATCCAGGGGAGAGGGACCCGGGATCACTGCTCCGTGACGGGGCGCGGTTCTTCCACCGCGCCCCGTGCTTTTGCGTTACGGACAAAAAAAGGCCGCCGGTTTCCCGGCGGCCTTTCCGTTACCTGGAGTTGATCAGTTTTTCGGAAGATCGTTGTCGCGCTCGACCGCGAAGTCGAGGTAGCCCTTGCGGATACCCTGCACGAAGTAATCGAACTCGCCGTCAACGGAGCCCTTGGCGACCTTGATGACGACGCGCTCCGGGGTCTTCTCCGCGATGTAGAGCTGATTGGGTGCACCGACCGGCGTGATCTGTACGGTCATACGCTCCTTCTCGGTGATGCGGGAAAAGTAGCCCGGCAGCTCGATCACGGCTTCGCCGTCGACGGTCTTGGCCGTGCCGCGATAGTACGTGCCGGCCTCGGGGCCCTCGAGTGAGGCGTAGTAGATCGCCCTCTTCGCGTTCTGCGGGTCGGGAACGGCAAAGTTCTTCACGCCGGTAACCGTGAAGTTGCCCGAAACCGTTACGGCGCCCGTGGTTCCGTCGATCTGCATGCGATTGGTGTTGTTGGTGCCGAAGATCATTGGGACCGCGGTGGTGGTTCCGATGGCGAGGCCATTGCCGCTGAACTGAATGATCTCGTTCCAGCCGGCGATCGCCTGGCCGAAACGAGTGACCGCGCGGGTGGACGATTGCGCCGTCACCTGGATTTGTGCCGTGTCCGACTTTGCACGAAGGATTGCGGCGGCGTTCGTACCGTTGCTGGCGTTCTCGACCATCGAAACGGTCTGGCTGTCGGCGGTGTTGAGAGCGTGAAGCCTTTCCGAAGGACTGGCCGTGCCGACGCCGACATTACCGCTGGCGTTGATGTCGATGGAGCTCGTCGGCGCGCCGGGACGGATGCGGAACGGCAGGCGCGAGCCGCCGGTCACGTCGCGGACGAAGAAGTTCGCTTCATTGCCGGCGATGTCCCAGGTCTGCGCGGTGAAGCCGCCGCTGTTGTTCTGCTCCAGGCGCATCGCCGGCGTGTTGCTGGTGGCGACGTGAATGTCCAGGACCGGTGTGGCGGTGCGCAGGCCGAGGCGGCCGGTGCTGTCGACGAAAACCGAGTTCGTCGGCGCGGAACCGGTGACCGTGAACGGAACCGTTGCCGCGGTGATGTCTTCGATCGAGAACTTGTTCGCCCCGCCGCTGGCGGAGTCGTTGGCGGTCAACTGCCAGTCGTGGTTCGGGAAGCCGGTCGACGTGCTGGTGTCGTCGAATTTGATGCGCGTGTTGTTTTCCTTCAGGCGGATCGTGTCGAAGCCGAAGGATTCGTTGTTCACGCAATCGAGGCCGACGCACAGGCTGCCTTGAATGATCTCATCATCCGCGGTGACGACGTCGAGCGGCTTGATGACTTTGACGGAGGAGGCCACTGGCGTTTTGCCTGCTGCCGTCGGGCCACTTGCCGGCTCGTCGAGGTCCGAAGAGACGAAGGAGCCGTTGATGACACGCAGGCTGCCCGACTGAACGAGGGCCTCCGGATTGATGCCCGCAGCGTTCTGGATCCGTCCCGCGGCGTCGTCATCCCCCTCGGCGCGCGCGGCGGCGAGCTGCTTCTTCACTTCGTCAGAGATGCGCGGAACCACGCGCAACTCATAGGTGTAGGCGCCGTCGGTGAGCCTGCCGCCGAGATCCTGCAGGCGGAACGAGGGAGCCGAGCCGCGAGCGAATTCCTTGTGAAAGACGGCGCCGTTCGGTCCCACGACCGTCAGGATGACCATCTCATGGTCGATGGCCGACGTCATCCACTGGACACTCGATGCCGAGGTAGTCAGATGGCCGACCGGCTCGGGGCCGCTCGGTTTCGCGAAGGAAAGGGTGGAAAGTAGCAGACAACCGAGAGCGATCAGAACATACCTAGAGATAGACCGGGCTTGCATCATGTCGATTTCTCCTCCTATTGACCACGCACGTTCGCCGTGCGTGGAAGCCGATGATGGTGGACGCGTAATAGTAACTTATGGCTTCCGAGCCGATACGACTACGCAAAAATGGAAACTGCCCCAACCACGGTTAAGGAAAACTGATCTTTTTCCGCGGAATGCCTACTCCCACTCGATCGTGCTCGGAGGCTTCGACGAGATGTCGTAGACGACGCGGTTGATCCCTCGGACCTCGTTCACGATCCGGCGGCTGATCCGGTCGAGGAGATCCTGCGGCATACGGTACCAGTCGGCGGTCATGAAATCGGTCGTCGACACGGCCCGGACGGCCACGACGTTCTCGTACGTCCGCTCATCTCCCATCACACCGACGCTCCGCACCGGCAAGAGGACGGCGAAGGCCTGCGCGATCTCGCGATAGAGGCCCGCGCGCCGGATCTCGTCGATCACGATCTCGTCGGCGTTCTGCAGGATCTCGACGCGCGCGGCGTTGACCTCGCCGAGAATGCGAACGGCCAGGCCGGGACCGGGGAAGGGATGCCGCCAGACGAACTCCTCCTCGAGACCGAGCTCGATTCCGAGCTGGCGGACCTCGTCTTTGAACAATTCGCGCACCGGCTCGATGAGCTTGAGGCCCATCTTCTCGGGCAGGCCGCCGACGTTGTGATGCGTCTTGATCACCGCCGACGGACCCTTGATGGAGACCGATTCGATCACGTCGGGATAGAGCGTGCCCTGTACCAGGAATTCGACGCCGGGGATCCGTTTCGCTTCCTCTTCGAAGATGGCCACGAATTCGTTTCCGATCTTCTTCCGCTTGGCCTCGGGGTCTTCGATGCCGGACAGCTTGTCGTAGAAACGCTGCCGTCCGTCGACGGCGACGACGTGCATGCCCAGACCTTCGGAGAGCCGTGACATCACCTGGACCGCTTCGTTCTTCCGCAGAACGCCGTTGTCGACGAAAATGGCCGTGAGCTGATCGCCGATGGCTTCCGCCACCAGCACCGCGGCCACCGAGGAATCGACGCCGCCGCTGACCGCGGCGATCACGTTTCGATACCCGACGGTGGCCCGGATCTCCTCGACCTTTCGCTTGCGGTAATCGCCGAGGTCCCACGACGGCGTGCAGTGGACGATGTCGAAGAGGAAGTTGCGGATGATGGCGGTTCCGGCCTCGCTGTGCGTCACTTCCGGATGGAACTGGATTCCGAAGCATTGCCGTTCGGCGCTTTCAAACGCGGCGATCGGTGCGTTCGTGGAAGATGCCGTGTTTCGGAAGCCGGCCGGCTGCCGCAGGATGTTGTCGCCGTGACTTGCCCAGATGCGCTGGTGTTTTGGTGTGCCCGCGAAAAGTGGCGAATCATCGGCGCTGACGTCGATCTCGGAGCGGCCGTACTCACGCTCCGGTGACGCCTCCACCTTCCCATCGAGAAGATAGGCCGTGAGCTGCATTCCGTAGCAGATCCCGAGGACCGGCACGCCGAGCTCGAAGATTTCCCGCGAGCAGATCGGCGCGGCCTCGGCGTAGACCGACTGCGGCCCTCCGGACAGCACGATGGCCTTCGGCGCGAGCGCGCGGATCGTGTCGACGGCGGTATCGAACGGATAGACGACGGAGTAAACGCGCTGTTCCCGGATCCGGCGGGCGATGAGCTGCGTGTATTGCGATCCGAAATCGAGAACGAGGACGGTTTCAGACACTACAGAAGGTTCCGCAGTTCTTTGCCTGGCTTGAATCGGATCGTGTTCCCGGGCGGGATCTTCACTTCGACGCCCGTCTTCGGGTTCCGGCCGATCCCTTTCTTCCGCTGTTTGACCTGGAAAACGCCGAATCCGCGCAGCTCGATGCGCTGCCCGCGCGCGAGCGCATTGCGAAGTCCTTCGATCACCGTGTCGACCGCCTGGGCCGCCTTCACGCGCGAAATTTCGGACACTTCCGCGACCTTGTTGACGATGTCCGCTTTGATCATGCGCGGATTATAACCTCTTCTGAATGAGCGACTCGCAGCGACATCGGATCGATACCTGGCTGAAGCACGTCTGCCTGTTTAAACACCGCGTCGACGCCACCGAGGCCTGCCGTGGCGGACACGTCAAAGTCAACGGACAGAGCGTCAAGCCGGCCGCTCCTGTACGCGAGAACGATGTCATCGAGTTCTACGCCGGCGATACCTTTCGCCGGGTGGTGGTCAAGTCGGTGCCGGCCACGCAGCAGTCGAAAGAACTCGCACGAACGATGTACCTTGACGAGACGCCCGTCGTCGAAAAGCCGGACCTTCCGATGTTTCGCGAGCGAGGCAGCGGTCGTCCGACGAAGCGCGAACGGCGGGATATGGAGAAGTGGCGCGGCTGATCCTGAGCGGAGCGCGCCGCACTGACAAGAGTGTCTGTGCCACATTCTGTCCGGCGAGACTCCACTCATACGGCGAATACCGAGGGCCAATGGGGCACAGACACTCTTGTCTGTGCCCAGCGGCGTAGCCGCGGGTCAGGAGAAGGACCTCGACGACGGTGTGGCGAGAAGTAACAGCGAGTCATCCGAGTCCACTTCGTAGTGTGAGAAATGACGATTACCGCCGCTGGCAAAAAACCCCGGAAAAACCGGAGCCCGCTTGCGCGGGCTCCGGTCGTACTGCGTTGGGGTTGTGTCATCAATCGGTCGGGAGCTTCGGCTCCATGTCGACCTTCGGCGAACCGCCGACGGGAGCCGTGGCCAGGTCCTTGCCGGCCTTGAAACTCGCCGAGACGTCGTCGAGCGTCGAGACGAAGACGTTCATCAGCGTGCGCCATGCGGCGGGGATCAGCGGAATCGTGGCGGCGAGAGCCATCAGGATCGGCCGCACGGCTTCGAAGACCGTGACCAGGCGCTCCGTGGCCGTGGCCGAGGTCTGTACGGCACCCTCGGACGCGAACGAAACAACGTCGAACTTCTTTACCTGCCGGTCGATGCTGTCGAACGTCAGGTGGTTGTCTTTATTGGAATGATCGAATCCAGTGCTCATGATTTTTCCTTTCGGTGCCGCCGTAAGGCGGCGTCAAGGAGGCGGGTGTGTCGCCACACCCGCCTCTGTTAGTTGTTGAAAGATGCGGACGGTGATCAGTAAACCGCCAGCGTCGAGATCCCCGCACCTCCTTTGATCAATGACAGGGGCACCTGAAGGCCGACCTCGGCCCAGGCGTCAGCCACCGTGGTTTGCACGTGCCCGCCGAAGCCGAACTTCTGGCCGGCGAGCAATACGGTGGCATTGGCGAAATCCTGAAACGTTGCCTTGGGAGACAGGCGCTCCTCCAAGACGACGTACCAGAGCCAGCCTGCCACATCCCAGCTATGACCACCAAGGCGCGTTGCCGTGAGGAAAAAGGCGTGATTCAGGATCCCCGAGTTGATGTGTACGCCGCCGTTGTCGTCGGCCGTGAAGACGTAGCCGCGCATGTGCGCGGGCTGCGGTTCGCGGCCGAGCACCGGGTCGTCATACGCCGTACCCGGAGCCTTCATGGAGCGGAGCGCCTCGCCGTTCACCATCGAGGTGAAGAGGCCGCGGCCGATCTGCCAGTCAGACTGCATGACCGTCTGAGCCAGCCACATCTGTTTGATCATCATGCCCATGACATCCGAGATGTGCTCGTTGAGGGCACCGGTCTGATCGTGGTACTCCAGCGCGGCAGTGAGCTGCGTGACGCCGTGTGCGAACTCGTGGCCGATGATGTCTTTTGGCCGCCGAGCAGAAATCCTGCTCCCCAGAGCCAGAAATCCTGCTCCCCAGAGCAGAAACTTTGCTCCCTAGAGCAGAAATCTTGTTCCCCAGAGCAGAAACGTTGCTCCGTGGAGTAGAAACGTTGCTCCGCGGTCAGCTCTCGCCGGGCTCACGACCCCGGGCTGGGCCGCCGATGTCGCCATCGGTCTCGGCGGCCGGCGGGTCGAGCGGCGGGTTTGAGAAATGCAGCGTGACTGCATCGATCGTCAATTCGGAGATCTCGAGGGCCTTCACCAGCTTCAGGAGGACGGCGACACTGACATTCGCCCCTCCTTCCACGGCCGCGAGGTGACGCCGGCTCACGCCGGCAACTCTGGCCAGTTGGGCCTGAGTCAGCTTCTTCTGACTTCGGGCCGCGCGCAGCGACTCCCCGAGGCGCGGTGGGTGATATATCCGCATCATGTTCGGAAAGTATACGTTACTTCGGTCGTGCTGACGGAATCAGGAGTAGGGAAAATCCTCTCCACCGTCACTCCTATCAGGAGGGCGCTCGAAACCAGCGTTCAGCACGACCAGCGACGGGCGGGACGGAGGCGGCTTGTTCGCGGCGATCAGGCGGGCGGTCGTTCACGCGCTCGACCAGATCGAGATTGTCTGGCCGCATCCGTAGCTCACGTTCTTCCCCTTCGCGTCTTCGCGGCTTCGCGTGACATCGATCTCACGCGAAGGCGCGAAGGCGCGAAGTGAGGCGGCATAAATGAACGTCCCACAAGGGACTTGGAGGGTGTATGTCGAAGTCGTTTCGAAAGTCCGTTGCGCTCTGTCTGTTCGTCGGTTGCCTGACCGCGCCAGCGTTTGGTGCACCTCGTGACGGCCGGCCTCCGCACAATACCCTGATGGTGCGTTGACTTTCGACAGAGATGGGTCGCCGGAACAGGACGAACGCGGTCCAATAGTGCCCGCCGGCCAACCTTACGGCGCGATGCTGCCGAGGCGTCCGATTGCGATTCCCGTGAGCTGGAAGTCATCCTCTTCATCGACATCAATCGGTGCGTAGCGTGCATTGCAACTGATCAGCCGGATACGGCCGACGCGGAGCTCGAGCCGTTTGACAAGGATTGTGCCCGCGAGGCGACAGGCGACGATTCGCTTGGCCGCGTCACGAATGGCGCGCGTTGGCGCAACGAAGAGGAGGTCGCCGTCGAGGATACCGGCCTCAATCATCGAGTCGCCTGCAGCCTGAAAGACCATTCGCGCGCCACGGAGGTAGTACGACCGCGGCACGTCCGCGGCGCGTTGGAGTACGGCATTGGGAGCCGCCAGCGCGTCGAGGGCCGGCGATGTGCGGACAGCGGCCTGGAGATAGTCGACGACGCGTCGAACCTCGGCTCGCTGCTCGGCGTCGAGGAGGAAGGCCGGCTCGTCAAGCAGCGTCCCGACGTTCTCTCCGAGCGCGTGCGTGATACGAACAACGGTGTCGAACCCGGGCTGCACGTGGATGCCGCTAATCACGCGGCTAAGCGTTTCCTGGTTCACTCCCGCCGCCGCGGCGATTGCGCTTTGCGTACGTCCGCTCGCGTCGACCGCGGCACGCAACCGCTCGCGCCAACTCACGCATGGAACGTACTGCACCACCGCTCCCCGGTTCAAACGTCCAGACATCGACCGAGGTTCCCTCGGACAGGAGCAAACGTATCGCGACGGAGCCTTCTACTACCATTTCATCGGCCACAGATCAGGAGATCGTGGAGTTGGGTCCTGGGGGTATCTCTCCTATTTGTAGAGAACGTCGACCATGGGCGATTTGGCAGGAAGTCGCGAGAATGCAACCCAGTGTCCCTCTCATCGCGAGCCGAAACAACTATCCCTAAACGGAGTGACGCCAACCTCGAAAGCACCCCCTCTGAATCGAACTTATTTTTCGAGGCTCGAGCGAGGTCCAAATCGCGGTAGGGAAAAGACTTCTCTATGTCTCTCCTATTCAGATGGAGCGAAACTTCTTCAGATCATGGCCTACCGATCGAAAGAGGAGTTGGAAGATGGAATTACGGAGTATCTGGAGTTCTGCCACCGCGAAAGGACAGCGGCACGCGCATCAGAGCTGGCAACATTCCTCGATGTCGGTTACCGGAACCTGAGACGCCTATCCAATCGCCTTCTGGGCGTCTCGGTGATCGTGGCGCTACGTCTCCGGCAGCTCGAGTATTCAGCGAAGCTTCTGCGCGAGACAAAACTCCCCATCGACGAGATAGGGCTTCGGGCTGGCTTCGGCGACCGGCGGACGTTCTTTCGTGCTATCCGCCGTGAGTTCGGCTGCTCACCATCCACCGTCCGTAAGGATGGCCAATATCTCCCCTCGACGGCCGTCCGCCAGAAGCCTATCCTTCCCTAAGTACACACACACAGCAGTCAGGAGGGAGCGATGCGTAAAACAGTTCTGGCCCTGGTACTGGCTCTTTTTTCGACGGCGTTGCACGCCGCAAAGCCGGTGACGAATGGACTGGTGCCCTCCGCCGATGACTACACGGTGCTCGCGGGAAAGGTCACCATCGGAACGATCGATGCGCACATGATCGGCGTACTCGTCGACGATGGCGGGCCGTATCGTCATCTGTTCCGGCTCTGGACAGAGGCGCCGCTCAAGACGTTCCGCGCATCAAGCCAGAGTGCCAGCATTGAGTTCCGGGGCGACGAGCTGGTAATCATGGCGGCCGATCAGGAGTGGTTTTATGCACTGGTGACCAACGGCGCGGATCGCCACGCCCCTCGGCAGCCGGTCGGGTTCACCGGAGCACGCTACGTCGGGTACGGTCTGAATCACGAGATTCGGCCCGTGGCGGCGAGGACACCCGGCAATGGCCGGCACATCATTGCGCTCGACTTCTGTGACGACTTCGAAAGCTGCGTGTTCAACCTTGATTACGGCGTTGGAGCAGGTGCCAGCGGGTGTAGCGCTGGGGGCCTGGGCGCGTCCTCCTGTACGATCTCAAACACGTACGGCTCCTGTAGCGTTACGTGCAGTACCGGCTACGCCTGCTGTGTAGCTGCGACGAGTACCAACAACGCAAGCTGCTCGTGCAAGTAGTCTGAAGGGTCGTATCTAAGAAAACTAGTGCCCCAGGTTCGGATTCGATCCCGCCGGCGCCGCCGGTGCTTTCTTCACCTGACCGGGGATCGGGGCCTGGCCTTCCTTGATGGCCTCGAGCGTGTCGGGGTTGGAGAGGTCGAGACGGGCGTTCATCACCTGCTCCCGGAAGCGCGATTCGTATAGGAGCTTGGCCAGCGGAGCGGCATCGACGCCGCCGTGGCCGCCGTGCTCGACGAAGACCACCACGACCATCTGCGGATTGTCTTTCGGCGCATACGAGGCAAACCAGGCGTGGTCTTTGTACTTGTACGGCAGCCCCTCGGTCTTGACCCAGCCGTGCTGGGCGATGACCTGCACGGTGCCCGTCTTGCCGGAGATGTCCAGACCCTCGATGCGGGCATTGCCCCCCGTGCCGCCCTCTTCGTTGACCACCTTCCAGAGGCCGAGCTTCACCGTTTCGAGTGCTTTCGGCGCCAGGGTGACTTTATGCAACACCTCGCTGGCCACCTGCAGCCGCTCGACGCTGCCGTCGGCATTGACCTTCTCGATCATCTTCACGACGTGCGGCCGGTAGACCGTCCCGCCGTTGGAGATCGCGGCCATCATGTTCGCCACCTGCAGCGGGGTCACGATGAGCGGGCCCTGGCCGATGGCGACGGAGATCGTCTCGGAGGGATACCACTTGCGATGCTGTTTGACGTTCGCCCATTGCGTCGACGGAACCAGCCCCGGCTTCTCGCCGTCGAGATCGATCTTGGAGATCTCGCCGAAGGTCAGCTTGTGTGCGTACTCGGCGATGCGGTCGACCCCCAGCCGCGCTCCGACGTTGAAAAAGAAGATGTCGCACGACACTTTGAGGGCGTTGGCGACGCTTACGTCGCCGTGGCCGTTCTTGTTGTAACAGCGGAAGCGGCGGCCGAAGAAGACGGCGCTGCCGCCGCAATAGAAAGAGGTTGACGTATCGATCGCCCCTTCCGACAAGCCGGCCATGGCCATGACTGCTTTGAAGACCGATCCAGGCGAGTAGAGCCCCTGGATGGCGCGATTCAGCTCGACCTTGAACGGGTTTGAGGCGATGGTCCGCCAGACGTCGGGGGTGAAACGCCGCGAGTAGACATTCGGGTTGAACGCTGGTGACGAGACCATCGCCAGAACTTCCCCGTTGCGCGGGTCGAGGGCGACGGCGGAGCCGACGAATTCATTTTCGATGAAGTACTGCTCGGCGCGGCGCTGCAGGTCGAAGTCGATGGTGAGATAGACGTTGTCGCCGGCCACCGGCTCCTTGCGTGCCGGCCGGTACTCGGCCAGACGGCGGCCATGGCTGTCGTACTCCCAGTACTGCGCGCCGTCGCGGCCGCGGAGGTACTGGTCGTACATCATCTCCACGCCGCGCTTGCCGAGGAGGTCGCCGGACTTGAGGTCTTTATGGGTGGACAGATCCTTCTCACTGGCCTCTCCGATGAACCCCATGATGTGGGCGGCCATCGTCGCGTACGGATAATTGCGGCGCTGCACCGGCTCGACGTTCAACTCCGGAAAGGCCACCGCCTGCGCCTGGATCGACGCCACCTGCGGCATCGACAGGTCCTCGGCGATGGGGATTGGATGGGCGATGGGGACGGCCTTTCCCTTCTCGAAGCGCGCTTCGATCTCCTGCGGCGGAACGCCGAGCACCTCGGCCAGGAAGGCGATGACTTTCTGGCGATGGGCCGGGTCGAGCTTGACGATCGGCCGCATGATCACGCGGTCGAGACTGAGTGAATAGGCCGGCTGGTTGTCGGCCAGGATCTTCTGGCCGCTGCGGTCGAGAATCAGTCCGCGCTTGGCGGGCGTGACGATCTCCCGGAGCGCATTCGCTTCCGAGAGGTTGCGATACTTCTCCGCCTGCACTCCCTGCACGACCCAGAACGAGCCCGCCAGGAAAACGAAGACGATGATGATCGCCCACAGAAGAGCGTTGATGCGGAAGGTCAGGAACTTCTGGTCATCTCGGTAGACGCGCATGGATGGTTATCGGTTGTCGGTTATCGGTTGTCGGGTCTCGGCCAGATCCGGATTGGCGTGCGGCACCTGCTCGCGGAAGCGTGATTCATACAAAAGCTTGGCCAAGGGGGCGGCATCGAGGCTGCCGTGGCCGCCGTGCTCGACGAAAACGACCACGACCATCCGCGGATTGTCGTTGGGTGCGTACGACGCGAACCACGCATGGTCTTTGTATTTGTACGGCAGTTGCTCGTTCCAGCCGTGCTGGGCGATGACCTGCACCGTTCCGGTTTTTCCGGAAACGTCGAGACCTTCGATGCGGGCGTTGCTGCCCGTGCCGCCCTCTTCGTTGACCACTTTCCAGAGGCCGAGCTTCACCGCTTCGAGCGCTTTCGGTGCAAGCGAGACTTTATGCAATACCTTGCTGGCCACCGTGAGCCGCTCGACGCTGCCGTCGGGATTCGCCTTCTCGATCATCTTCACGACGTGCGGCTGGTAGACCGTGCCACCGTTGGCGATGGCAGCCATCAGATTTGCCACCTGCAGCGGCGTCACCAGAAGCGGACCCTGTCCGATGGCGACCGAGATCGTCTCCGAGGGATACCACTTGCGATGCTGCTTGACGGCTGCCCACTGCGTCGACGGAACGAGGCCGGGTTTCTCGCCATCGAGATCGATCTTCGAAATCTCGCCGAACGTCAGTTTATGTGCGTACTCGGCGATGCGGTCGACCCCCAACCGAGCTCCGACATTGAAAAAGAAGATGTCGCACGACACTTTGAGGGCATTGGCGACGCTGATGTCACCATGTCCGTTCCTGTTATCGCAGCGGAAGCGGCGGCCGAAGAAGACGGCGCTGCCGCCGCAGTAGAAAGAGGTCGACGGATCGATGGCCCCTTCCGATAACCCGGCCAGGGTCATGATTGCTTTGAAGACCGATCCCGGCGAGTAGAGCCCCTGGATGGCGCGATTCAGCTCGACTTTGAACGGGTTTGAGGCGATGGTCCGCCAGACGTCCGGGGTGAAACGTCGCGAGTAGACATTCGGGTTGAACACTGGTGACGAGACCATCGCCAGCACTTCCCCGTTTCGCGGGTCGAGGGCCACGGCGGAGCCGACGAATTCATTTTCGATGAAGTACTGCTCTGCGCGGCGCTGCAAGTCGAAGTCGATGGTGAGGTAGACGTTGTCGCCGGCCACCGGCTCCTTGCGCGCTGGCCGGTACTCGGCCAGCCGCCGGCCATGGCTGTCGTACTCCCAGTACTGCGCGCCGTCGCGGCCGCGGAGGTACTGGTCGTACATCATCTCCACGCCGCGCTTGCCGAGGAGATCGCCGGACTTGAGGTCTTTATGCGCGGCCAGATCCTTCTCGCTGGCCTCACCTATGAAGCCCATGATGTGGGCGGCCATCGTCGCGTACGGATAATTGCGGCGCTGCACCGGCTCGACGTTCAACTCCGGAAAGGCCACCGCCTGCGCCTGGATCGAGGCCACCTGCGGCATCGACAGGTCTTCGGCGATGGGGATTGGATGGGCGATGGGGACGACCTTCCCTTTTTCGAAGCGCGCTTCGATCTCCTGCGGCGGAACGCTGAGCACCTCGGCCAGGAAGGCGATGACTTTCTGGCGATGGGCCGGGTCGAGCTTGACGATCGGCCGCATGATCACGCGGTCGAGGCTGAGTGAATAGGCCGGCTGGTTGTCGGCCAGGATCTTCTGGCCGCTGCGGTCGAGAATCAGTCCGCGCTTGGCGGGCGTGACGATCTCCCGGAGCGCATTCGCTTCCGAGAGGTTGCGATACTTCTCCGCCTGCACTCCCTGGACGACCCAGAACGAGCCCGCCAGGAAAACGAAGACGATGATGATCGCCCATAGAAGAGCGTTGATGCGGAACGTCAGGAACTTCTGGTCATCTCTATAGACACGCATGGGAAGTCAGAAGGCGGAAGGCAGAAGGCAGAAGGCAGAAGGCGGAAGGCAGAAGGAGTCGTCGGTATTCTTCGGCACGTTAGTTCATCCTTCTGCCTTCTGCCTTCATCCTTCTGCCTTCCGATCACCACCCCGCCGGCCGGCGCGTCGCTTCGATCGGCTCTTCGCGCAGGAACAGCGTCAGGAGGAGATAGACGATCATCCCGAAGAGGCAGGTGAAGATCGTCTTCACGATCATCCCCTGTTCGAACATCTCCACCTTCTGCTTCAACAGGATGTTCACCAGGATGTAGATCACCAGCTCGTTCACGATCACCGCGCCGATCAGGCAGGCGCCGAAGGCCAGGGTGCCGCGCAGAACGAGCCGGGCGTTGATGTACGCCACCGCGTACGCGCAGACGGTCAGGGCGAAGGCGTGCAGACCGAACATGGCGCCGGAATAGGCGTCCTGTACCAGACCTGCGATCACGCCGGCGATGATGGCGCCCAGGACGTTCCCGCCCATCGAGTAGTAGACGACGAGGATGACGTACGGATTGAAGAACGCCAGCGCGTTCGGAAAGAAGCTGTCCAGCAGCGAGTGAAGGGTCAGGGCGATCAACAGCCCCACGGCGAATCGAAGCCACCTCAAGGCGCGTACCTCACGACGTCGTTGGGAACTTTGCGGGTATGAAGAATGATCACTTCCTCGAGCGAGCCGAAGTCGACCGACGGCCGCACGGTGATGGTCTTGAACAGATCCTGCCCCTTCTCGGCCTTCGTGATCACGCCGACCGGAATACCTTTCGGATAGATCCCGTCGATCCCGGCGGTCATGACCACGTCGCCCTCACGGACATCGGCGAGCGAGGGGATGTCGTACAACTGGGCGCCGTTGCCGCCGTCGCCACGGAGCACGCCCTGGCGGCGCGTCCGGTCGACCAGAACGCCGGCCGACGAGTTGCCGTCCGTGACCAGTTGTACCTTGGCCATGTCCTTCGTGGTCAGGACGACGCGGCCGATGAGCCCGTTGGCATTGACCACGGCGTCGTTGACCTCGATGCCGCTGTTCGAGCCGCGGTCGAGGATGATCGACTTGAAGCGGCTCGACGTGTCGAGCATGACCGGCTCGGCCATCGTGGTCGGCATGGTGAATTCCTCGGAGTACCCCATGAGGCTGCGCAGCCGCCGCAGATCGCCTTCCGACTGGCGCAGCCGGAGGTTCTCGGTCGTGAGCTGGTCGAGCTGCCGGTGAAGCTGCAGGTTCTCGGCCACCGAGCGCCGCATGTCGAGATAGCCGTGATAGACGTCCGACAGCGACTGCCCGACCCAGTTGACGGTCTTGGGGACCGGCGCGAAGAGGATCATCACGCTGCGCTCGAACATCGTCCGCGTCTCGCCGATGTAGCGAGTCTGCGAACTGCGGCTCATCACGAAGAAGAGCGCGAACAGAACGAGGATGAATACCAGCGTCGGGCGCCGAGGAATGACGTCAGCGGGTGCGGCCATGGTTTGAGCGCCTAGTGAGCAGGTTTTGAGCCATGTTGTCGTGATTCCGAGGTTTCGCGGCTACCGCGCAACCGCGAGACTTCGAGACCGCGCAACTATTCGATGGAGATCTTACGCAAGAGGTTGAAATCCGTCAGCATCTGTCCCGTGCCGAGGGCGACGCAGGCCAGGGGATCCTCCGCCAGCGTGACCGGCAGTCCCGTTTCCTCCCGCAGGCGTTTGTCGAGATTCTTGAGCATCGATCCGCCGCCGGCGATGATGATGCCCTTGTCCATGATGTCCGCCGACAGCTCGGGCGGTGTGCGCTCCAGAGCCACGCGCACGGCCTCGACGATCGTGGCCACGGTCTCGGAGAGCGCCTCGCGGATCTCCTCGTCGCTGACGACGAGCGTTTTCGGGACCCCCTCGACGAGATCGCGGCCCTTGATCTCCATCGTCATCTCTTCATCGAGCGGGAAGGCGGAGCCGATCTCCATCTTGATCTGCTCGGCCGTGCGCTCGCCGATGAGGAGGTTGTACTTGCGCTTGATGTATTGAATGATGGCGTCGTCCATCTCGTTGCCGGCCACCCGCACCGAGCGCGAATAGACGATGCCGGCCAGCGAGATCACGGCCACGTCCGTGGTGCCGCCGCCGATGTCGACGATCATGTTGCCGGTCGGGTCGGTGATCGGCAGCCCCGCTCCGATGGCCGCCGCCATGGCTTGTTCGATCAGATAGACCTCGGTGGCCCCGGCGCGCAACGCCGAGTCCTTTACGGCCCGCTTTTCGACCTGGGTAATCTCGGAAGGGACCGAGATCACGATGCGCGGCTTCACCAGAAAGCGCCGCCCGTGGGCCTTCTCGATGAAGTACTTGATCATCTTCTCCGTGACTTCGAAGTCGGCGATGACGCCGTCCTTCATCGGCCGGATGGCGACGATGTTTCCCGGCGTGCGGCCGAGCATTTCCTTCGCTTCCTTGCCGACCGCCTCGACGTTGTTGTTGATCTTGTTGACCGCGACGATCGATGGCTCGCGGACCACGATGCCTTTGTTCTTGGCGTAAACGAGCGTGTTCGCTGTCCCGAGGTCGATCGCCAGATCGTTCGAGAACATCGAAAGCAGTGATTTGAGAGCCATGTTTCTGAGTATTGTCCTTTGCTGACGTTATCGGAGTTGCCGCGGTGCAAGAGCGCTGCCCTGAGGTTCGGGGGTCCGTTGATCGGTTGTCAGTTGTCGGTTGTCGGTTATCAGGTCTCGGGGTCTCGGGGTCTCGGGGTCTCGGGGTCTCGGGGTGTTTGGCTCGAAGGGAGCGCCGAATCGCCGAACACCCGCGAGACCGCGCAACCCCGAGACCGCGCAACCCCGACGACTGACAACCGACAACCGACAACCTCCCTATTCTTCCACGAGCACCGTCTCCGAAAGCGTAGTTTGTTTGCCTGCCGCGTTGATCGCTTTCACGGTGACCGGGTTGCGGCCGATCTTGTTGAAGCTGACCAGCTTCTTGAAATGGCCGTTGGCGTCGACGTCGGCTTCCTCGTCGTTGATCAGAACGGTCGCTCCCGGGTCGGTGGTCCCTTCGATCATGTAGAACGGTCCGCCGATCGGATAGGGGCGCTTGAGCAGCAGCGCCGGTGCCGGAGACGACGGTGCGGGCGTCCCCTCGTGCCCGCCGTTGACGCGGAAGCGCCGGAAGGCCGAGAACGGTCCGGTCTCGCCGTCTGGTCCGGTCGATGCCACCCGCCAGTAGAACGCCCCTTCCGCCGTCACGCGGGCCGAGGCGGTCGCCTTCTGCCGTTTGGAATTGATTTCGAGCGACGTGAAAAGGCGTGAGTGGGAAACCTCGAGCACGTAGCCGCTCGCCCCCGGGACCGCTTCCCACGAGAATTCGACGCGCGAGTCGTTGGTCACGAGGAAGACCTGGTTGTCGGCGGGCGTGAGCAGCGCAGGCGGCATGAGCAGTTTCTTGACCGGGGAGAGCGATCCCTCGGGTGTGGCTGTAACCTTCTCGCCGACGGCGATCTTCACGGGAGCGCCGCCGCCCGCTGACGCCACGGATGCCGATCCCTTTTCGGCCATGACCGCCGTTGCTTTCTGGGCATCGACGCCGACCTGCGTGGTCGATTCGGAATCGATCGTGATCTGACTGCCGGGGGTGCGGACGCTCGAGGCATTGTCCGTCGTGGCCACTTCCACCGAGCCGATCTGCATCTGTACGGAGTTGTTCTTGCGGCTGGTCGAGGGATTGAACTGCGAGTAGATCTCCAGAAGGGCGTTGGAGCCGATGGTGTACAGCGAGCCGTTCGAGAAGATCAGCTCCGCCGATGCGCCGCTACCGGTCTTCACCCAATCGCCGTTGAACAGAGGCGTGCGGGTCTCGGCGGCGGTCCAATCGCTCGTCGACGATTTCTGATATTGCACGTCGCCTTCGACCGTGAGGAACTGGGCATCGTTCTCCGCTCCCCCCTTGCCGCTCAGGGCGGCCCGGCTGAACGTCTGCGACTCCACGGCCGCGCTCTCCGCGTCGGTGTACTTGCCGCCGGCGAGGAACGTGCCGGCCTCGTCGAGCTTGTGCTGGGCGCGGTCGAAGTCGCCGCGGTGACTGGGGAAGTCCTTCGAGGCGGCGAGCGTGTTCAGTGCCTGCCGCGCCTCGGCGATCGCGGATTCCGCCATGCTGCGCGGATTTCGCTTCTGATTCGTGAAGTACCACCACCCGCCGGCGCCCAGGAGGACGAGGAGGATGACGACGCCGATCTTCTTGAGGCGATCGATCGAGACGAGATACCAATCGATGTCGACCCCGGCTGGCTTCTTCTTCTTGGCCATCGAACGAGAGCGACTTTATAGCATGGCGGTCCGAATCGCCGCGCCTGCCACGGCCAACGGTTTGCTCCCGGAGCCGGGAATAGCTACACTGCCGCGTTTTTTACGGATTTTCGCGATCGCCCGGCTCGCCGAGTCCCGCGCGGCGTCTCGCCATCCAATCAAGTTAAGACAGAGGTTCGTCCAAATGCTCAAGTTGATGCGCGATAGCTTTCAGCACCTCAAATGGATCCTGGTCGCCATTGTTGCGATCTTCATCCTCTTCATCTTCGTCGACTGGGGGGCCGGCGGTGCCGGCGGAGGCGCGGGAACCGATACGCGAGCGTACGCCGCGCGCGTGAACGGCGAGACCATCTCCTCCCGCGAGTTCGATCGCGCGCTCTACTACATGGAGAAGAACTACGAGCAGATGTACCGGCAGCCGCTCACCCCGGAGATCATCGCGCAGATGGGGCTTCCCAAGCAGGTGCTCGACTCGCTCGTCGATCAGCATCTCCTTCTGCAGCAGGCCAAACGCCTTCACCTCGGCGCGTCACCCGAGGAGATCCGGCAGAAAATCCTGGAGGTTCCGACCCTCAATCCTGACGGCAAGTTCGTCGGCCAGGAGCTCTACCAGCGCTTTGTGACGATGTCGGGCTTCCAGTCGCCGGCGGAGTTCGAGGATGAGCTGGCCCGCGAGATCACCATCAACAAGATGGAGAACGCGCTCCAGAGCGCCATCGTGGTCTCGCCGAAAGCGGCCGAAGCGGAGTACCGCCGCGTGAGCGAAAGCGCCCGAATCAAGTACGTCCTCTACCCCGCGGCGCGCGAGGCGGCCAGCGTCTCGGTCACGCCGGCCGAGGTCCAGCAGTACTACACGGTCCACCAGTCGCAGTACACGCACGGCGAGCAGCGCGCGGCCAAGTACCTCATCGCCGACTATGCCCGCCTCCGCGCGCAGATCAATCCGAGCGATGACGAGCTGCGCAAGATCTACAACCAGCGGCACGAGGAGTTCAAGGCCGCCGAGGGCGCGCACATCCTGCACATCCTCATCAAAGTGGAGCCCAACTCCGCGCCGGCGGTTGAGGCCGCGGCCAAGGCGAAAGCCGACAGCCTGGTCAAGCAGCTTCGCGCGGGTGCTGACTTCGCCAAGCTGGCCCAGGAGAATTCCGGCGATCCGTCGTCGGCGGGCAAGGGCGGCGACATGGGTTTCGTCGACAAGGGGACGACCGTCGAGCCCTTCGACACCGCTGCCTTCTCGATCCCGCTCAATACGATCAGCGATCCGATCCATTCGAAGGAATTCGGCTACCACATCATCAAGGTGCTGGAACGCCGTCCGGCCGGTTACCGCCCCTTCGAGGAAGTGAAAGACCGCATCAGGGCACTGACGGCCGATCAGCAGGGGAAGGACCGCGCCCGCGACGAGATCACCGTGATCGCCGCGAAGATCAAGGCCAAGCCGCCGAAGACCGCCGCCGAGTTCACCGCGCTGGCCACGGGCAACGTGACCTCCAATGACACGCAGTGGTTCGGCAAGTCCGACACCATCCCGGGCCTGGGCAACAATCCTCCCTTCATCACCTGGGCGTTCGCGGCGAAACAGAACGACGTCGGCGACATCATCGGCTCACAGCGTGGTCCGGTCATCCCGTTCCTCTACAGCATCCGCGCCGCCGGCATCTCGCCTCTCGAGGAAGTGCGGGCACGGGTCGAGAACGACGCGCGCATGGAGAAGGCCAGGCAGCTCGCCCAGCAGGCTCTGGCGAAGACATTGCCGGCGCCGACGGTCGACGCCGTCGCCCCGAAGCTCGGCCTGACGGCGGCGGAAGCGAACGTCAACCGCCAGGGATATATCGCCGGATTCACCGGCGACACCTCGGCGCTCGTCGACGCGGCCATGTCCGCTCCGGTCGGCGAGGTCAGGGGACCGGTGATGACCGGCGACGGCGCGGTGCTGTTCCAGGTCATCGAACAGAAGAAGGCCGATCCGGTCGCTCTGGCGCAGAACCGTACGCAGTACATCGACACGCTTCGCCAGCAGGAATCACGGAATCTGCGGGCCACGCTGTTGCAGAAGCTGCGCAAGGCCTCGACGATCGACATCAACAAGAAGCTGATCGAACCGCCTACGCCGTCGCAGCAGGGGGTATGAGGCAGGCGTGCTGGTGGACCTGACGTGACCGCGGAACCCCGAGACTCCGAATCCCCGCAACCGCGCTGGAACGAGCCGGCCATCCGCGTGCTGATGATGCCGCGCGACACGAACGCGCACGGCACCATCTTCGGCGGAGTGATCCTCAGCTACATCGACCAGGCCGGCGCCATCGAAGCGCGCCGGCAGGGGAGCCGCCTGATGCTCACAGTCTCGATGGACAAGATCGTCTTCCACGAGCCGGTCTTCGTCGGCGATCTGGTCAGCTTCTGGACCGAGACCCTCCGCATCGGTACGACGTCGATCACCGTCAAGGTCATCTGCGAGGTGATCCGCGGCACCGACCCGCAGAAGAAGGTGATGGTCACGGAGGCCCAGGTCGTCTACGTAAACGTCAGCGACGACGGCAAGCCGACCCCGATCAAGCGCCGGGCAAACGCGTACAGCGTGTGAACGGAGCGCCGGCGTCTCGCCGCTGAGGCGAGGGTTCGCAGGGAATGTTTCGTGTCTTTGCCAGACCCGCGGGCGAGACGCCAGATAAACAGGTTTGATCCGTGAGATCTACAGGTTCGATCCCTCAGATCAACAGGTTTGATCCGTCAGATCAACAGGTTTGATCCGTCAGATCAACAAGTTTGATCCGTCAGATCAACAGGTTTGATCCGTCGGATCAACCGGTTTGATCCGTCGGATCAACTGGTTTGATCCATCAGATCAAAAGTTTGATCTGTAAGATCAACAGGTTTGATCCGTTAGATCAACAGGTTTGATCCGTTGGATCAACTGGTTTGATCCGTGAGATCAACTGGTTTGATCCGTCAGATCAACTGGTTTGATCCGTCAGATCAAAAGTTTGATCCTGCAGATCAACTGGTTTGATCCGTCAGATCAACCGGTTTGATCCGTGAGATCAAAAGTTTGATCCGTCAGATCAACCGGTTTGATCCTTCAGATCAACTGGTTTGATCCGTCGGATCAACCGGTTTGATCCGTGAGATCAAAAGTTTGATCCTTCAGATCAACTGGTTTGATTCGCCGGATCAACAGTTTTGATACGCGGAACAACCGTTTTGATCCGCGGAATCAGAAGGTTAGCTCGGGAGCGTTCAGCGGTGATTAGACCTGGGGGCAGTTCTAGTTGACGCCGGACAAACACCCGTAACGCGTGCACGCCAGCGTCCACCTACCTGCGGGAAGTGCGCCGCATCCGGATTTCGCCCCGTCTCCGATGCCTGCTCCATCGGAAGATCGTTCGTCTGCGCGTGCAACGCGGCGGCACGGCGATCGACACGAATGCCGCGATGAGGAACTGCCTCACGCCTGGAAGTGTACCGCCGCGCCACGGGCCTGCTGGTGATGTCACATCCATTGGTGAGCCGTAAACTACCCTCGCTTCTGAATGGCGCACCTCCCACAAATGGAGGAGTACATGCGCAAGATCTTTGGTGCCTTGGCGGTCGTATCCGTTCTCGCCATTTCGATGCTGGTAACAGCAGCGCCGCGGAGCGACGATGGAGCTTTCGGCGTCGTCCATCAAATCCTCGTGAAAACTCCGTAGGGCCGTGGTTCGCTCGTCGGACGACATTGGCTCGACGCTTTTAACAGACAAATCTAAGACTGACGATAGTGCCTGTCTTTTCACATCAGCAGGGTGTCTGGTGGCGTGAACGGCACGAACTGGCTTGGTTCAATCGCGGCGATGTACTGTCTCACGTACTGCTTCAGCTCCGGGGTAACCGACCGTCTGAGCGCCATCTGCCTGAGGTGCTCGAGCGCCTCGCCCGTGCAACGTCGACTCCGATTTGATATCGCGGCGATCGACTCACATAGGCCGGTCACATCGGCAGATGGATCACGTTCGAGTATCAGAGCGACGATGTCGATCCGGACAGTCACCCATTCAACGAGAAGCTGCGCCTCGAGGAAGGATCTTGCCACCGCGTGCAAAGCGGCAACCGCAGCGTCAGTCGATCCATCAATCGCGTCGGCGCGCGCGGACAACCATTCCAGTCGCAGAAGCTCCACAGCTAGGAAGTGTTGAGCGAAGATGCGGCGCGCCGGTGCAATGATCTCCCGGGCCTCGGCCTGATGCCCAAGGTCGACGAGGCAGGTCGCGATGCCCTGATCAGCAAACGCCACATCGATGGCGTCCGCGCCCTCCGCTGCCACGAACCCGTCTCGTGCTGATCGGAAGAGCGCCAGCGCGCCGGATGAATCCCCTCCCCGTCGGCGCGAACTCGCCCGCACGAATCTCGCAAGGGCGAACCGTCGCGGATCGCGGCCGTCAAAATCACGCTCACACGCCAATGCCAACGCCTCCGCTTCTTCAAGGCGGCTGAGGTTCGAATCGGCAAACAGCATCGCCCGGCACAATCGCAGGATAGCGAGTTGGAGTTGCGGTTCCTGCGTTGCTGGGGCAATGGATTCGGCGACGCCTAACACCGCCAATGCCGCCCCGTACATCCTGGCGCCGCGGAGGTGGGTCGAATGATCTTTCAGCACCTCGACGGCCCGTTCGGGCGAAAGCTCATCCCGCGCATACATTTTCTCGGCAATCGCCGCCGCCGTGCCCGCGTAGTCGACGGCTCTGCGCATGTCTGCTGCGGCTGACACCGCGTCCGCGCGCTTCAAAAGGTACGCGATGACATCATCGTGCTGCATTGCGGGGTCGCCGGCTGCCACGGTCGGCCATCGATGCACGGGGAGCCCGCTCAGAATCTCTTCCGTATTGCGTTCGATACTCCGCTCGACCGCATCCGGGTCTTCGTCGAATGCACTATCCAACCTCTTCGCGACGTCGATGACGCGCAGGCAGTCCGAGCATCTTTCCGCATGGAGCAGCGCGTCGCTCGCGGCGACCGACTCCTCCCTCGTCATGTTGACGCCATTGCTGAAAAACGCAGCGATCACGGCCTGCAGTTCCGGGCAGCGGCCACTCGCGGTCATCACCGAGCTCCGCCCCGTTTCGAGCGGCGCGATTGCCTTTCCCGCATCGCAGCAATCATCGCCTTCAGATCCGCATCGGGCAGTTCAAGAGCCAACGCGATGGCCTCCCGCTGAACGAGCGTCCTGGCGTCGCGCGCGACCGCATCCCCGAGTCGCCGCGCATCGAGTTGCGACGGCGTAACTCCCAACGCCGCGGCGAGACTGTCCATCGTCTCGTCGGATGGATGATGTTTTCCGCGCTCGATATCGGAGACGGTCTGCACATGGATACCGGCGAGGTTTGCGAGGCGCTGTTGCGTCATCTGCCGCTCACCACGGAACTGGCGAATGAGTGCACCAACATCCGGCGAGTCGGACGCGCCCGTTTCCGACGACATCGCGAGTGAGCCTACCATGCAGGAGTCGAGTCTACGCGGACGCACTTCCCGAACGCAACCATCAAGTAAGCGTAGTTGCGCATTTTGGACTTAGTGCCTACAATGTCATTCATCGTGCGATCACTCCGACAACCAGCAATCCTCTCGGGCGGCCGGCCGCCGCCGCTTCCACGGAAATGTCCAGGTCGCGCCACGCCGCTTGCGACGAGTAACGTGGCGCGCCTGCGGGGATAGCCGGCACGTCCCGACTGCTTCTGAAGGGCGTCCTCCCGCTGTTGATGGTGGTTGGACGTTACATCGGGACTGCGCTGACTTCCGGAATTCTACACTCCGCCGGACGAAAACACATCGCGGTCGCGATGGCCGCTCAGCGAATAAGGAATGATTGACCAACCACGTTCTCTCACTGCTGCCAGTCGTGAGCTGTTGACCACGCGAACGAAGCGAATCTGCAAGTATCGCGGCCTTGCAACGACGAGACTGGAGCGATTCATCCGCGCCCGCGGGCTCTTCCCACACAGCCAATTCTTAGGAGATAGCAATGCGAGTGAAACTCTATTTGATGTTTCTGGTAACGGCGTTGCTGCTCGCCTCAACCGCACGGGCCGGCACGATCGTGTTTCCGCCGACGTCCGACAACAACACGCAGTGCGGCCAGGACTTCGTCTCGAACACCTGCGGGACAGTGGTTATCTTCACCGGCGGGCATTTCGTCACGACAGACGGCGTGACCACATACGCGGGCGGCCAGAACTATTTAACGTGCGTTTCCGGCGAGATGGGCTGGACATTCAACAGTCCGCCCACGGCCCTGAGCGTCGTGATCGAAAACGACGCCTTCAAGACAGACCAATTCCTCAAGGTTGAAACGACAGACACCATTGACGGAGTCTTGACCACGACCACGCAAACGCTGCCGTTTCCCGGGCGCGACCCACAGCAATCCGGTGGCACGCCGCCAACGACATCAGTGGGAACCGCAGGCAGAGCAATATCGAGAGTGGCCATCACGGTCGTGAATTCCTTCGGGGATGCGCACTTCGATGAGGCCTCCTGGAAAGTGCTTTCGATGATGGTCACCCAACCTGTGCCGCCGACGGTCGCTGTCTCCATTGGCAGGAACGGAGACGGCACATTCGCCGCGAACGTTCAGTACGCATTTCCTGGCGCTCAGTCAGACAAAACGCTGTCATTGGAGCTCCTGCCCGCGGGAGATGAACCGGGGACCACGTACTTCACGCGCACGGATCTCACCGGATCAGGCGTCATCGTCCAACAGCTCGGCAAGTTCGACACCGATCGAATGGTCCGAGCCTTTGGAACAGCATGCGAGGGGAGCGACGAGGCCGAGGCGTCTATCACCGGCTGCGGAGAGTGCAAAGGGCCGGCAAAGGCAGTCGGAGGGCCGGTTCGGCTTTTCGATGGCGTGATGACCTACGGAGAGACCGACCCGCTTCCCGCGACCATCGGAACCGAATTCCGACGCCAGTACGCGAGCAGCAATGTGACCGACGGAAAGTTTGGCACCGGCTGGACATCGCTGTTCGACGCATCCGCCCTGCCGTTCGGCACGGACGGAGCGAGCGTGCGCGTGGTAACGGAAGACCGAACCGCGGTGGTCTTTCGCCACATAAGCACCGGCGAATGGATACAGAAGTGGCCGATGGGCGGTGTCGCCGGAACGCTCACCGGATCGGAGCAGGACGGATACACATTCCGCGAAGCAGGCGGGTCGATCGTTCGCACCTTCACGAATCACCGCCTGGTTCGGCTTCAGGACCTACGCCGCAATCGAGCGGTAACCATTACGTATGACGTGAACGGCAATCCGACGCAGATTGCAGACGAGAGAGGCAATTGGTCATGTGATATCACGACCTCGGGCGGACACGTTACCGCCATCAGCGTCACTGTCAGCCCCGATCTCGTCTGGAGCTACACCTATTCGGGCGCGTTGCTGACAGGCGTGAGCGCCGGCGCGGCCGGAAGTCCGTGGCGAACGTACGAGTATGCCAGTGGCCAGTTGAGCGTCATCCGCGACGCCGCCGGATCGATCGTCGAGCGTCACGACTACGACGCCGCGGGACGCGCCACATCATCCTTCGGAGATACCGGAGACATCACCTCCATCCAGTATCCGGCAAGCGACGCGAACAACATCGCCACGACGACCGTGCAGCGAGCGGATGGCAGTCAGGCAACCTACGAGCAGCAGTTCTCGGCCGGCGAAGTCGTCACAAGGCGCGCCGACGGCGGCTGTTCGGCTTGCGGCTCGAACGATGCCACCGCCGCGTACGATGGGACCGGTAACCTCATCCGGCTCCAGAACGGACGGGGATACGTCACCGTATCTGTTTTCGACATCATCGGCAGGCACCTCATTCGAACAACGACCGCCATGGTGCCCTCGGGCTGTAACCCGGAGACGGACCCGGCACACTGCCGCCTTTCCTCGGACGTTCTCGCCGTCGTATCCCTCGATCCGACTGCCGCGTCAGTAACCACGAACTATGTCTATGCGGACCCGAACTGGCCTGCGAACCCGACCCGCATTGATCGCCCGAGCGTGATCCAGCAGGGCGGCACAGCAACCGAAACGTTCACCTATGACGCGGCCACAGGGGTGACTCTTGCTCACACGGTGACCGGTGCAATCGACACCGCCGGAACGCAAGAGTCGCACATCACGACGACGACGTTGTACGGCAGCAACGAGCCGGCGGCATTCGACCCCGGAGGAGCATTCCAATCGGCGTGGCTGCCGCTGCCACAGCCAGCGGGGCAGAAGAAACTCGTCGACGGCCCGCGTACCGACGTTTCCGACGTCGACACCTTTGTTTATTACCCGCTGGATGCGACTGTTCCGGGTGCCTGGCGCGGCCGGATCGCAGCGGCGCGGAACTCCGCCGGACACGTCCTGCGCTTTCAGGATTACGACGCGTTCGGTCACGCCACGACGGTCATCGATTCGAACGGCGTCGCAACGCGGACGACCTTCGATCCACTCGGCCGGATGCTCACGTCGACTGTCGCCGGCGTTCCGGGCTGCAACACGGCCGCCGACCCGCTCTGCGCCACGGATCTGACGACGACGCGCGCGTATTCGTCGTTGGCCGGCCTGCTCAGTTCTGAACAGCGCCCGGCCGGCAATCGAACCACGTACGTCTACGACGCTCGCGGACGCCTGCAGACAGTGAATCGTGGAACTGCCAGCGTTCCCCTCGAAAAGATCGACTACACGTACGATCCAACCACCGGCAAGAAAGCCACTGAAATCGTGAGCGCGTTCCAGAACAATGCCTGGGTCACGACGAAGAGCGAGACCTACGCCTATGCAAGCGACGGCAATCTCCGGAGCGTGATCCACAGCGACGGATCGAGCATCGTCAACTCCTACCTGCCGGACGGCACGCTGAGCAGTGTTCAGGATGAGAAACACACGACCGCAAACACCAGCTACAGCTACGACGGCGCGAACCGGATTGCATCGGTGACGCAGACACTCGCTTCCGCACCCGGTGGGCAGATCGTCACGCGGTACGCCTACGATCTGGCCGGGAATCTCACTTCGGTCACCGATCCGAACGGAAACGTCACGACCTACGTGTTCGATGACTTTGGACGGATGCAGCGGCAGAACAGCCCCGTCTCCGGAACGACCAGCTACGCCTACGATCTAGCCGGCAATCTCCTATCGACGACTGACGCGAACAGCGCCACGACGACGCGCGTCTACGATTCCCTGAACCGGGTTACTTCAGCGGTGACCTCGCGCGCCAGCGCATCGGAGAGTGTGACCTCGACCTACGACGATTCCACGCCGGGCAATTTCGGCCTGGGCCGCCTGGCCGCGATGAACGATCCGACCGGATCGACGGTCTACCAGTACGAGCGCCGAGGCCTGCTGCGCAACGAGGCGAAAACGATCGCAGGCGCGACGTATACAACGACCTTCGTCTTCGACGCGAACGGGAACCGCAACACCATCGGCTACCCATCAGGGCTCATGGCACAGACGAGCTTCGATTTTGCCGACCGACCGTACTCGCTCTCGACCGGATCGACGAGCATCGTCTCGGCGGCAACGTACCTTCCATTCGGTACGCTGACGAGCGTGGTCTTCGGAAACGGCACGACGCGCATCGTTCAGTACGACCAGCGCTATCGCCCGCTCGAGAACAAACTCACCGGCCCCTCCGGCACGATCGCGGATTACACCTACGGCGAAGATGCCATCGGCAACATCACATCCATTCACGATGCGGTGAACCCTGCCTACAACCGCGATCTCGGATACGACGACTTGAATCGGCTGACGACCGCCAACAGCGGAGCGTCGCTTTGGGGAGCGGGAACCTACGCTTACGACGCGATGGGGAACATGACGTCGTCGGCGCTCGGCACATGGAAGTCGATCACTGCCTCGCTCGTGGGGTCGACGCCCAAACTCAGCAGTGTCGTGGAGAACGGCGTCTCGCGCGGCGTATCGTATGACCTCATCGGCAGTGAAACCGCCGTCGGCTCTGCGACCTACAGCTACTCCCCACGCAATCAACTCACCTCCGAAGGGAATAACGCCTACGCGTACGACGGCCGTGGCGTTCTCACGATGGCGACGATCTCCGTTCTCTCCGTGAGCGTCGTTCCGTCCTCGGCCACAGGAGGTAGTTCAGCGACAGGCACCGTGACGCTCAGCGCGCCCGCGGCGGCGAATACAACGGTTCTCCTGTCGTCGAGCAACGCCAGCGCGGTGTTCTTACCGCCGAGCGTGAGCGTGCCGGCGGGAGGAACAACCGTCTCATTCGCGGTGGCCACGTCACCCGTTTCCACGCCGACGCCTGTCACGATCACGGCGTCATTCAATCAATACGCGGCATCGGTGGTGTTAACGGTTCTTCCCCCGCAGCTCGCCACAATCACGGTCTCACCCGCCTCCGTCCCAGCCGGCGGCACGTCCACGGGTACAGTCACTTTGACGGGTACGGCCGCCACAAACACCGCCGTGGCACTCTCGTCCAATACGGCGGCGGCTACGGTGCCCCAGTCAGTCACCGTCGCTGACGCCGCTTCGTCAGCGACCTTCCCCATCACGACCTCGGCAAGCGCGAGCAACGCGACGGCAACCATCACCGCCAGCCTCAGTGGCGTCACACGGCAGGCGACCCTTCTGGTCGGAGTGTCGGAGCTGAGCTCGATCACCGTCACGCCTTCGAGCGCCATCAACGGAGGCACATTCTCAGCGACCGTGATGCTGACCAGCGCCACGCCGACCAACATGACGATCATGATTTCCGCGACTGACAGCCAGGTGTCGCTCCCGTCGCAAATTACGATTCAGGCCGGAACATCGAGCTCGTCGTTTACGATCTTCTCGGTCCTGGCCGGAAATCAGGCGGCGACCGAGACGATCACCGCAACGCACGGAGCGGTCGTACGCCAGGCCACGATCACCGTGCTGCCGCCGTCGATATCGGTATTTGGCGTGGCGCCAAGTACGTTCGTCGGCGGAACCGTGCCCCTGACCGGAACCGCCACGCTTACCGGAAACGCCCCCTCGAGCGGGTGGCAGTTGCCAGTCTCGTCGACGGATACGACCACCGTTCCGCCGCCGCCCACGATCACGATCACCACCACCTCGGGCCAGACCCGCGTGCTCACCAGACCGGTCGCGGCGACGACGACTGTTACCCTTTCAGCAACGGACCCGACCGGCATCAGCCGCTCGGCGGCGCTTACCCTGCAGAAGGCGACCGTAACGATCAGCAATCTCACGCTCAGCGCCTCCACGGTCAATGCGGGAACTACGGTAACCGGTACCGTCACGCTGACCGGGGCCGCGCCGGCAGGAGGCGTCGACGTCGATCTCACGATCGCCAACACGGGAATCGCCGCGCTTCCGCCGTATGTGCGGGTCGCTGCCGGAGCGACGACCGCAACCTTCCCGATTACGACCACCATCTGCGCCTGTCAATCGGCGTCCCTCTCGATTTCGGCTACTCACTCCGTGACGACAAAAACCGCGACCATCACCGTGACGGAACCGACGTCGAAGACCGGACCGCTGGTGGCGGCATTTTCGATCAATCCGATCGTGATCAAGGTGGGGAGCAGCGGGACAGGGACGGTTACTCTTGACTTCGCTTCGACTGCCGGCGCCGCATCCGTATCGTTGTCGAGCAGCAACCCTTCGGCCGCAAGCGTCCCATCGACGTTGAGCGTGCCCAAGGGAATCGCGAGCGGAACGTTTACCGTCACGGCCGGAAGCGTCGCGACGCCTACGTCCGTTACCATCACTGCCACCATGAACAATAACAAGTGGTTCGATGCTCAGAAAGTCACCGTGTTCATCGTGCCAACGAACGCGGTTACCCTCGCGTCGATGACGCTGCAACCCGGTTCCTGGACCACCAACACTACGAGTGGTTACGGCTACACTGCGACAGTCACGCTCACGAATCCCGCGCCCGCCGGAGGTGCCGTGGTCGTCCTCGGCGGCTCACGCGACAACGTCATCGCGGTGCCGTGGAACCCGGACAACCTCACACCGCCGCCGAACAGTATGACCATCGCGGCTGGCAGCACTTCGGACATCGCGCTCATCCAGGCGCTCCCCTTCCTCGGAACCCAGCGCTCCACGATCGTGACGGCGACCTACAATGGAGTGACCATGTCGCAGGTAGCGTCGGTCCAGCCGCAGAGCGCCCGTCTGGGCACACACGAGACCGTGCAGTGCGCCTCGCTCGCTCTCGCACCATGCCTCAGCACTGCCGCATTCAGCCCGGGGACGTCGGCCTTCACGCCCGTGGCAACCGCGACGGGCGACACAAACGGCTACTATCTGTACTCGCCTGAGCTACGTCTCCTTGCTGAGACGGCCGTGACCGCAAACACTACGAAGCCAATCGCCTACTCCTATCTTTGGTTCGGCGACATCCCGGTCGCTTCCATCGAGACGGCGACGAACACCACCCGTTGGTATGCGACCGACCACCTCGGCACGCCGTTCCTCTTAACGGATGCGGCGGGTGCTGTCTCTTGGCGCGCCGAGTACACGCCGTACGGGGATATCTACACCCTTCGCGCGGGCGCCTCGCTCCACCAGCCCCTCCGCCTCCCCGGCCAGCTCGCGCAGGATGGGAGTGGTCTGAATTACAACATCTTTCGATGGTACCGGAGCGGGTGGGGGCGGTACACCCAGGCCGACCCATTAGGACTACAAGCAGGTGCCAACACGTTCGAATATACAAGCGACAATCCAATAAGGTACGTCGATCTGCTTGGCCTCTGGGAAACTGGTGGCTATCCAGGCCCCAAAGACGCGACAGTGGTCTGTGAGGGTGGCGAAATGGTTCCTTGGATTGGTGCGAACTTCTTCCCGACTCCAAAAGAGCGGGAGTGCCTAAAAGGCTGCGCCGATCTACACGAGACCTCACACATGAACGATATTGCTCGTGTGAAACCTGACATTTGCCACGGTCAGCCCCACTATGTTCGAGTGAACCCCTCGAGCAAACAAGAGCGCGACGATAGTGAAGTCAGGGCGTACAATGTTGAGTACAACTGCTTGAAGCATCATTATCAAAGGAAACACCATTGTTGCGAGACTGAGATCAAGCAGCGAATGGGAAACCTCGAAGAGCTAATAATTTCATACGGAGGGATGATTGCCAACCCGGAAAATCCGTAGGAGTACGCGCCATATCTTAGCAGTAATAGTCGCCTCGACGCTTCTCGCCATCTGGTGTAGTCCGCAGGCTCGTTCAGCCGCAGCGGGTCGCGGGATGGAACGGCGCCTTAACTCCAAGCTCACTCTGTCGGCAAAGCAGCTATCGGCTAATGGCGGTCTGGTGCGGCTGTCCTTAACGAACACCGGGACGAAGAGCATTGAGCTGCAACGTTCTGATCTGCCGATATACCAACGTACGTTGTTGGCGGTTGCGATCAATACCTCAACGGACAAATGTCTCACTAGGAGTTTTTTGCTGGAGACGGCGCCGCCTGGTCACATACAAATTCCCGCCGGAGCCGCGGTTACCGAGGATCTCGATCTTAGCAATTGGTTCCCGAGTCTCTCCGCTGTGCTTCGTACCAATGATGTAATCATCTTATGGCGATACAAGCTGTTTATGTCCATGGATCATCCTGACGAAGGGGTACTCATCTACGGCGGGATCACGCTCCGCCACGAATCAGTATCGCCCCGTTGAGGCGGTGGCATTCGAAAGCAAATGATTTGATCCGACCGTCTCGTAATCGATTGATCCGACCGTCTCGTAATCAAGTGGAGACTCGGAGTGAAATAGATGCCAATGATTGATCCTACAGTCTCGCAATTAAGTGGAGCAACGACATAGAGTGCGAGGACCCATCCACATGCGCGATTTCAACCGCGAGGCTCCCTGCGGAGCAGTACAAGTGAGGCGGGCGGTAATGTTGGGAATGCTTTGGGCGATCGTCTTACTCGTGCCAATTGCGCACGGAGACCAGGGTCAAACTGCCGAGATACTCGGACGCCTGCAGGACTGCAACAAATCGCGAGCCGCAATACGAGAGCTCCGGCCGGCCGATTTACGGGATCCGCAAATGCTGCGTAGCGTTATCGAAACCTTCCGCTGCGAAACTCTGATTCGGCTGCCTTGGCCTCCTGCAGGCCCGACGCCAACGTCCCAACTCCTGATTGCTTCCGGCCAACGGGCGGTGCCCTATTGACTGAAGCGCTGGTCTCACCGAACCGTGATGTACGTCGTAATGTTGCTTATGTGCTTGGTCGAAGACGGGCTCCCGGGGCCGCACCGGCATTGCGCGACGCGCTTACGAAAGAATTGCGGCGCGTGGCCGCGATCAGTAAACCCGACGAGGCTGATATCGCTGTTCTCGATGCCATTGCGGTGGCCACCGCGTTGCTGGATGGCAAGAAGGTCATCACTCAATTGCTCAACGAGTCCCGTGCGGGTGATTCGCATTGCAAGCCGATCGAGGTTCGAGTCATCTCGAACTTGGCTGACCATAGAGTAGATTGTGCGACCCTGTCGTCCAACCAATGCTATGCGCGTCTTAGAGTCTGGTGGGAGAGGAATCGAACGAAGCCCGATACCGCTGTGCTACGGCTTTCAAATTTCGAGTACTGATGACAAACCTGTGGCGGCCGGCCGCCTGCTTATGTACCGGGGGCAATAAAAAACTCGTAATGCTTGCCGTCCTGACAGCGGGCTTGCTGGGCTTTTGCAGAAGGAATCTCGATCCGCCGCGACACCATGTCAGTGATGACAAGCTCGAGTCCATTAAAGTTGGTACGTCTATGCAGGATGTTAGGCGGACGTTAGGAGCGGCATCGTTGATTTCACCCTCACGCGTCTTTGAGCCTGAACACTACCCCCGAACTCCGGGCTGCGCCGCGACTCGTCCGACGCAGATGTGGGTGTATTACGAGACCTATTCGGAATCAGCCGCGGTGTTCTTCGACTCGACGGGTCACGTCGTCTGTCATGAGCGCACATTGATCGTGATCGCGTACTAGTGATAATGACGACATTCGCACGCCTGCTTACGTTCATACCGGCCCTCTACTTGGCAGTTGGCACCCCGAAGCCCATTGGTGAAACGAACCGCGTGTACACGCCCGCGGTGGACCGAGAGACGACAAACGCAATGAAGGCCGCCGATAGCGGTCTTGTTGCACTTGATGCCGTGGGTTTCCAGCACGTGGCTGAACGTTGCACTCGGCAAGCCCGGCGCGTTGTGAGGTATCACGCAATCATAGGTGCGCACGGAACGCCTATTGACGTTAAGCTGCTGGAGACTTCCGGCGAGGCTGCATGCGATATCGCTGTGCTTGATGCACTCAGGGTAAGCAAGTGGAAACCGTGTACCAAAGCCAAAGGATGTGATGTGAATGGGTATCTCTCTTTGGGTTCAGCGGAGCACCGGCGGGAGAATTCTACGGAGTTGACGTTCGAGCGGGTGCTGCAAGTCGCGCGGGGCAAGACGATTGACGCGAAAAAGAGGGTGGAGAAGGTTCGCGACGAAGCGTGCGATGAGCAGCTACGGGTACTTGCGCGCCGAATCCTGGGCCGATGGGACGATGACGCAAAGACGTACTACTCGAAAACGCCGCAAGCATTGGAGAGCACGTGTATCGACACGGATGAGCTGAAGCGACTGCTGCAACGCGAAGTGGACGCCACGAGAGTCTACGTCGAAGTACGAGTCGACGCGGACGGTAGGCCGGTCCGCGCATCGGTGACCGGCGGCACGGAGGACAAGCAATTGAAAGACGCCATCGTTCATTCATTGATGCAGAAAAGGTATGTTCCTGCGAAGGAGAACGATCACTACGTGGATGCAACGCTTACCGTCGAGTGTCGCATCGAAGTGAGATGAGTCTCAAGGACGGTTACGTCGATATTCACAAGGGAGTTGCGTTCCTGTTCACGATGTGCAATGTCGCGATCGGCGACGACCGCGTGCCGGTGGCTTCCGAAGTCCTCGCGTACCAGATCAAACGTCGCGAAGATGGATAAGGCATTGAAAACCGCGCCGAGCGATCACGCACGGCGCGCAGCGATTTCGATGACCTTGCTTTCAGAGCGGCGGTTGTAGCGTTCCCACTCCTCGTCGATCACACTCAGGGCATCCCGCATCGTTTCCAAATCGACCTCGAAATAGGCCGTCTCGCCGCTGAGGTCAACGTTTCCAGCGAATGTATGGCGTCTTGCCAGACCTGGGGCGAGACGCCCCCGGGCCAGCCGGCGAGACGCCAGCGCTCCACCACTACTTCTTCCCCCGCGCTTCCCTCATCGCATCGAGGCGCGCTTTCATCTTCGCCTCCGTGCCGATCTCCTTCGGTTCGTAGAAACGGCGGCCTGCCAGCGCCTCCGGTAGGCAATTCATGGCTACCGTCTGCTCCTCGAAGTCGTGGGCGTACTGGTAACCGCGGCCGTAGCCGAGGTCCTTCATCAGGCGGGTGGGGGCATTGCGGATGTGCAATGGGACGCCGGGATTGTCGCCCTGTCTTACCTCGCGCACGGCTTCGCCGTAGCCGATGTAGACGGCATTCGATTTCGGCGCGGCGGCGAGGTAGGTGGCCAGTTGTGCCAGCGCCACGCCCGCCTCGGGCATGCCGAGGAAGTGGACCGTCTGCTGGACGGCGATGGCGAAGACCAGCGCCTGCGGGTCGGCGTTCCCGATATCCTCGGAGGCGGCCCGGACCAGGCGGCGGGCGATGTACATCGGGTCCTCGCCACCTTCCAGCATCCGCACCAGCCAGTACACCGAGGCATCCGCGTCGCCGTTGCGGAGCGACTTGTGGAGCGCCGAGATGATGTTGTAATGCTCCTCGCCCCCTTTGTCGTACATCAGCGACCGGCGCTGGAGGATCTGTGTCACTTTCTCCCTGTCGATGGCACCGTCTTCTTTCGTCGCGGTCTCGACGACGAGCTGCAGAGAGTTCAGTGCCTGCCGCGCGTCGCCCGCCGAGGTCGCGGCCATGAAATCGAGAGCCTCGTCTGTGACGTCGATCCCGTGCTTGCGAAGCGACGGATCGGCGACGGCGCGGCGCAGGATCGTCATCACCTGCTCCCGCTCCAGCGCCGGGATGACCACCACTTTCGTTCGCGACAACAGCGCCGAGTTCACCTCGAACGACGGGTTCTCGGTGGTGGCGCCGATGAGGATGATGTCGCCTGCCTCGACATACGGGAGAAAGGCGTCCTGCTGCGCTTTGTTGAATCGGTGGATCTCGTCGATGAAGACGATCGTCTTCGAGCCGCGCGCCTTCCGTTCCTTCCGCGCTTCCTCCATCAGCGTCTTGATCTCTTTGATGGAACTGCTGGTGGCCGAGAAGGTGACGAACCGGGCTCGGGTCTTGTTGGCGATGATGCGCGCCATCGTGGTCTTGCCGGAGCCGGGCGGTCCCCAGAAGATCATCGAGGGGATGCGGTCGCTCTCGATGGCGGTGCGCAGAAAGCGTCCCTCGCCGAGGAGCTCGTCGAGACCGACAACGTCTTCGAGGGTGCGCGGACGCACTCGTTCCGGCAGCGGAGCGTCACCTCGGGTAGGAGGTTCGAAGGGGGCAGTGTCGAAGAGGGTCATTTAGAAAGGCGAATGTTGAATGTTGAATGTTCAATGTTGAATGTTGAATGAGACCGGGGACGTGGGCTGACCGAAGGCCATTGAACATTCACCATTGAACATTGAACATTCAACATTTCTCAGCAAAGCAGCGAAAAGTCGATATTGCCTCCGCTCACGACAATCGCCGTCTTCCCCCGCGGCTTGATCACACCAGTCAGCAGCGCCGCGAGACCGAGCGCTCCGGTCGGCTCGATGACCAGCTTGGTCCGGTACGTGGCCAGCTTTACGGCATCGAGGAGGACGTCATCGTCGACGCTGACGACGTCGTGGACGCGCTCGCGGATGACGGCGAAGTTGCGCTCGCCGATGGCCAGCGTCCGGGCGCCGTCGGCGATCGTTTTCGGGGGGTCGATGGTGACGATCCGGCCGGACTTGAACGATTGCTCGCCATCGTTGCCGGCGCGCGGCTCGACGCCGTAGACATCGATCCCGGCTTTGAGTGACGTTGCCGCGATGGCGACGCCCGACAGCAGGCCGCCGCCGCCGAGCGGTGTCACGACCGTCTCGACGTCCGGCCACTCCTCGACGATCTCCAGCCCGACGGTGCCGGCGCCGGCAATGATCCGCCAGTCGTCGAAGGGTGGGATGACGGCTGCACCGCTCTTTTCGGCGATCTCTCTGGCCACGGTGTCGCGGGTAGCCGACGTCACCCCGGCGGTGACGACCTCGGCGCCGTAGGCTTTGGTGGCGGCGACTTTCATCGCCACCGAGTTCTCCGGCATCACGATGGTCGCCTTCACGCCGAGGAGTTTCGCGGCCAGAGCGACCCCCTGGGCGTGATTGCCGGAGGAGAAGGCCACGACGCCGTTTCGCCTTTCCTTTTCAGACAGTTGCAGGAGGGCGTTCATGGCCCCGCGGATCTTGAAGGAACCCGCCCGCTGGAGGTTTTCGCACTTGAGGCGCACCTCCGCGCCGATCGCTTCCGACAGCGAACGGCTCGCCAGAAGGGGGGTCCGGTGGATGTAGGTCTCGAGCCGGCCGGCGGCGGCCCGGATGTCGTCAATCGTCACGGCGGCCACATCGATATTTGAAGAATTCACCGGCGCAGTATAAACTCCGGCAAACTGGCCATGAACTGAACAGGAATCGACGCAACGACGCGCCGACAAAGCAGTAACGGGCAAGGTCATTTTTCGGGGAGGTTGGGGTTATGTGGAGAAGGGTTACCCGCGGCCTGGTTCTCGCCACTTTGGTATCACTCGTTGTGCCGGCGCTTCTCGCGCAAACGACAGAGTCGTTCGGCTCGCTCGATTTTCCTGATCCGTCCGTTACGCAGAGCGGCGTGATCATCGTCAGAGGGTGGTTTCTCGACCCCTCGGCGATCTCGCGCGTCGCCGCCTACGTCGACGATCAGTTCATCGCCAACGCCAATACAAACCTGCCGCGCATCGACATCATCGAGGCGTACCCGAACTATCCGGGCATCCAGCACATCGCGCCCGGCTTCCAGATCGGCATGCTGGCAAGCCGCTTCACGAACGGCGCGCATACGGTCTCGGTGCACGTCTTCCGAAGCGACGGCACCTTCACCGAGCTCGGTCGCCGGACGATCAACGTCGACAACTCGCTCAACCAGGCGCCGTTCGGCAACGTCGACATCCCGGACCTCTCCGGGACCTTCAACGCCTCGGGCTCGTTCCCCGTCTCCGGCTGGGCCCTCGATACGGATGGCGTTTCCAAGGTCGAAGTGCTCATCGACAACGGGGTCGTTCAGAACGCGATGTACGGCGACCCCCGGCCCGATGTGGCCAATACGATCGCCGACTGGCCCGACGCTCTTTACAGCGCTTTCATCGCCAACGTCGACACGACCAGAATTCAGGACGGCGTCCATACGCTCGACGTCCGGGCCACCGACCGCCTCGGGCTCTCTCGCCTCATCGGCCGCAGGGTGGTGCAGATCTTCAACGAGGGGGCGAACCTCAAGCCGTTCGGCTTCGTCGACGAGCCGCTGAAAAACGCGGTGCTTTTCGGCACTCTTTGCCAGACCCAGCCCGTGTTCTCGCCGGCGATCAATAATCAGTCGCACATTACCCCGGTCCGCGGCTGGGCACTCGACCTCGCCACGCGGGGCGATATCGGCCGCGTCGCCTACGCCGAGCTGCTGGTGGACGGGCGCCGCTGGTATTCGACCGACGATTGCGCCTTCAACCCGATCTTCAACAACTTCGTCAACTGCTACGGCCTGCCGCGCTTCGACGTGGAGCGCTATTACCCGAACTATCCCGACGCCCCGCGGTCGGGCTTCCTCTTTACGCTCGACGTCGGCGCGCTCCTGGCGCTCGGCGTGCGGCCAGGCAATCACATTCTGACGGTGCGCGTCGGCGATGAGCAGCAGACGTTTACCGAGCTGCCGAACCGCGACGGCATTCCGGTCTTCTTCGAATGCGCCGAGAACCGCGTGGCCTCGGCCGTCGGCTTCATCGACGTCCCGCAGCCCAACGACTTCATGAAGGGGACGGTAACCTTCCAGGGCTGGGCCGAAATCGAGCACAGCAGCCTCCAGGCGGTGGAGTTGCTCGTCGATGGCAATTTCGTGGGGACGGCGCAGTATGGCTTCCCCCGTCCTGATGTGGCGCTGCAATACCCATTTCTGCTCAACAGCCAGAACTCCGGATGGCGCTTCGTCATCGACACGACGAAGCTCGCCAACTCGCGCCACCGCGTAACGGTGCGAGCCCTCGACTTCACCGGCCTGCGCACGGAGATCGGCTCCGTCGATTTCTTCACGCAGAACGCGAACCCGACGCCGTAATGCTGCGCGGCGGCGGATGGCGCCGCCGCCGCGCGTTGTCTGGCTGCGCTTCGCGCGCGTTGTCAGTTGTCTCCGCCCTGCGGGGCGCGTGGTGGGCTCATGATGAGTCTTTCGTCGCCTTCGATGACGGACCACGCGCCGCGCGCAGACAACCGACAACGCGGCGAAGCCGCAGACAACGCGGCGCGAAAGCGCCGCAGTCACCTCCACGCGTACACATCGACATTCGCGCGCGCCCGCAACTGCGTCGTCCACGTCTCGACCTGCTCATCGAGCTGCTTTGAACGGATGAGGGTTCGGATCTCTTCGCGAACGTCGTTGAGCGGCGGCACAGGCAGTCCGCGCGCGAGGCGCTGCTGACGCCACGGGCCGTTGTAGTAGGCGGCGATGTCTTCATTCGCGACGAAGATGAGCGGCGCGAAGCGCTCCTGAATGTACGCCTCCACCTGCAACTGCCGCTTGATCAAGGTCCGCAACTCGTCCGGCGTCAGCTCCGCGCGTGCCAGCGCGGCGTCGAGCTCGGCGGGGGAGGCGAAACGGTGCTGGATCTCCACCAGCCGGGCCTCGATCGAATCCTTCGGGATGTCCTGGGCACCGAACCGCTCCACGTCGCGGTACCGTAGGGCCTGGGCGATCAAGGCCTCGAGAATGTCGTGGTGATCGTCGTCATCGCTTCTCCCGGCGACGCGGGGAAAGAAACGGATCTGTACCATCTGGTCGACTTCGCTCACTGTCAGCACCTGTTGGTCGATCACGGCCGCGATCCGGTCGACCGTGACGCCCAGGGCCGGCATGGCAAGGAAAAGAGTGATGAGAGTCAGACGCTTCATGCCATTGTTATTCCGAGCCGGGGAACCTTGGTTGCGCGGTCTCGGGGTTTCGCGGTCGCGCGGTAGGGCTTGCCATCAACAAACACCGCGAGACCCCGCAACCGCGAGACCGCGCAACCTCCCAATGACAAGCCTAATCTTGACACTCTTCTCCGCAATTCCTACATTCTCCTGTCTGTTAGCGGTCGGACAGCGAGACTGCTTGCCGTTCTCGTGACCCGCCATGGCCCAACACTTCGATCTCAGTGGTGACGATCTCGACACGCGCGCACGCGAGGTGCTGCGCGAGATCATCATGCAGCACGTTGCCACGGGTGAGGCCATCAGCTCCCGGTCGCTGGCGAAGTGCGGCCGTTTCCAGCTCTCGCCGGCCAGCCTCCGCAACGTGATGGCGGACCTCGAGGATCTTGGCTATCTCCAGCACCCCCACACCTCGGCCGGCCGCGTCCCGACCGACCGCGGCTACCGTTTCTTCATCGACAACCTCATGCGCTCGCACACCCTCTCGCAACGGGAGCGCGAGATGATCGATGACCAGGTCAGCCACGCCAACGAGATCGACGAAGTGCTTCATCTCGCCTCGCGCGTTCTGTCGAAGCTCAGCGACCAGGTCGGCCTCATCTTCATGCCCACGCTGCTGCAATTCACGATCCGCAGCATGGACTTCGTCGCCGTCGCCGACAGCAAGATCATGTGCATCATCGTCGGCCAGAACGGCGTGGTGGTGAACAAGATCATCGAGACCCGCCAGCAGTTCACGCGCGACGAGCTGCAGAAGATCTCCCGCTACATCACCATCGAGTTCACCGGAATGACCCTCGACAACATCCGCCGCCGGCTCGTTCGGATGACGGAGGAGGAGCGGGCGCGGCACGATGCCATGCTGCAGAAGACCATCTCCCTCGGCATCGAAGCCGTCAACGACGTCTCGCCGCTCGAGCACGAGCTCTACGTCGAAGGGGCGGCCTCAATCCTCACCAAGCCCGAGTTCTCCGACGCGGTCTCTCTGCGCAAGACCTTCCTGGCTCTGCAGGAGAAAGAGAAGCTGGTGGAGATCTTGAACTCCTGTCTCTCTGAAGAGGGGCTGCAGATTCTGGTCGGATCGGAGAGTAACTTTACGCAGGTCTATAACTTCAGCATCGTGGCGCGGCGTTACGGAACGCAGGCCGCGCCGCTGGGAATGGTCGGAATCATCGGCCCCATGCGTATGGAGTACGCGCGCATGGCTCCGCTGGTCGACTATCTCGGCCTCGCGCTCAGCCGCAAGATCGAAGAGGAACAGGAGCAACAGCAGTGAATGACAATGACAAACCCACCATGGATGACGACGCGTACGTGATCGAGGATACCGGTGAATCCGTGGCCGACATCGAGCACGAGATGGAAGTCGCAGCCCAGGAAGCCGTGGCCGGCCGGATTGCTCCCGCCGTACAGGAAGAGGATTTCCGCGACCGCTACCTGCGTACGCTCGCGGACTTCGAGAACTTCCGCAAACGCTCCGAGCGCGAAAAGGAAGACTTCCGGCGCTACGCCCTCGTCGGCGTGATCCGCGACCTGCTGCCGGTGATCGACAACTTCGACCGCGCGCTCGAGCATGCCGAGGAAGGCGATGAGTTTCACAAAGGCGTGGCCCTCATCTACAAACAGCTCTTCGATGTCCTCCAGCGCCATGGACTCAAGACCATCAGCGAGTCCGGCGTGCGGTTCGATCCCAACATTCACGAGGCAGTCGTTCGCGAGGAAGATCCGTCTGTCCCGTCGCATACTGTCGTCGCCATTCTCCAGAAAGGCTACTTCCTTCACGATCGGTTGCTGCGGCCTGCCATGGTCAAGGTCGCGGTGGGCGGACCGGAGGAGAATGAGTCCGCGGGTTCATAGCGAATGCCAAAGATCATCGGAATCGATCTCGGGACGACAAACTCCTGCGTCGCCGTCGTGGATGTGGCGACGCCGCAGGTGATGCCGAACCGTGAGGGAAGCCGGACCACGCCGTCGGTGGTCGGCTTCACGGAAGACAGCGAACGGCTCGTCGGCCAGATCGCCAAGCGCCAGGCCATCACGAACCCTTTCAACACCGTCTTCGCCATCAAGCGTCTCATCGGCCGCAAGTACGACTCCAACGAGGTCACGCGCGCCAAGCAGATCCTCCCGTATCAGATCGTGCCGGCCGACAACGGCGACATGAAGGTGAAGATCCGCGACCGCGAATACTCCCCCGAGGAGATCTCCGCGTTCGTGCTGATGGAGATCAAAGCCTTCGCCGAAGAGTTCCTCGGCGAGGAGGTCACCGAAGCGATCATCACCGTCCCGGCCTACTTCAACGACAGCCAGCGCCAGGCCACGCGCGACGCCGGCAAGATCGCCGGGCTCGAGGTTCTCCGCATCATCAATGAGCCGACCGCGGCCGCCCTCGCCTACGGTCTCGACAACAAGCAGAACCAGCGCATCGCCGTGTACGATCTCGGCGGCGGCACATTCGATATCTCCATCCTCAAACTCGAGGATGGACTCTTCGAAGTGCTCTCCACCTCGGGTGACACATACCTCGGCGGCGAAGACTTCGATAAGCGCATCATCGACTGGCTCATCGAAGGCTTCCAGCGCGATACCGGAATCAGCCTGGCAGACGACCGGATGGCCCTGCAGCGTCTGAAGGAAGCCGCCGAGCGCGCCAAACACGAGCTGTCAGTCTCCGAGGAGTCGCGCATCACGCTGCCGTTCATTTCCGCCGACGCCTCGGGCCCGAAGCACCTCAACAGCGTGCTCACGCGGCCCGAGTTCGAGAAGATGGTCGAGGATCTGATCCAGAAGACGATCGATCCCGTCAACGACGCATTGAAGCAGGCAAACGTCACCGCGGCGGACATCGACGAAGTGGTCCTCGTCGGCGGACAGACCCGCATGCCGCGGGTGGTCGAGGCGGTGCAGAAGGCGTTCGGCAAGGAGCCGAATCGCAACATCAATCCCGATGAAGTCGTCGCTGTCGGCGCGGCCGTGCAGGCCGGCATCCTGCGCGGCGACATCAAGGACATGATCCTGCTCGACGTCACGCCGCTCTCGCTCGGCGTCGAGACTCACGGCGGCGTCTTCACGAAAGTCATCGAGCGCAACTCGACGATCCCCACCAAGAACTCGCTGATCTTCACCACCGTGGCCGACCATCAGAGCAAGGTCACCGTGCACGTGCTGCAGGGCGAGCGCGAGTTCGCGCGCGACAACAAGTCCCTCGGCAAGTTCGATCTGGTCGGCATTCCCTCGGCTCCGCGCGGCGTGCCGCAGATCGAGGTCACCTTCGCCATCGATTCCAACGGCATCGTCAGCGTCACCGCGCTCGATCAGGCCACTGGCCAGTCCACCGGCGTGCAGATCAATCCCGCCGGCGGCCTGTCCGAGGATGAGATCGATCGCCTCGTCAGCGAGGCAGCCGAACACTCGCGCACCGACGCTTCGCGCCGCGAGATCCGCATGCTCCAGAACAAGCTCGAGGGAATGATTTACACCAACGACAAGGTCTTTCGTGAGTTCGGCAAGATGCTGAACGATGAAGACCGCGACAGAGTCCAGAAGTGCATTATCAAAGCAAAGGAATCGGTGGCCGCGGAGGAGAGGCAGCGTCTCAACGACGCCATCTTCGATCTTCAGACCGCGTCGCGCATTCTCACTGGCGTGATGCTCTACAACCCCATGAAGATGAACGTCCCCGGCGGAGACGCCGTTTAACCGAGTGACGATGGCAACGACAGAAAAACGCGATTACTACGAGATCCTCGGTCTGGCCCGCGAGGCTACCGTCGACGACATCAAGAAGGCGTACCGCCGGCTGGCGGTGAAGTACCACCCTGATAAGAACCCGGGCGATGCCGACGCCGAGGAGAAGTTCAAGGAAGCCGCGGAAGCGTACGGCGTCCTCTCGGACGATGAGAAGCGCGCCCGGTACGACCGTTTCGGACACCAGGGCGTCGGCGGGGGCGGCTTCGATCCGAATCAGTTTGCCGACTTCGGCGACATCCTCGGCGATCTCTTCGGATTCGGCGACTTCTTCGGCACCAGCCGCCGCCGCACCGCCCGTGCCACGCGGGGCAACGATCTCCGCTACGACCTCGCGCTCGAGTTCGAGGAGGCGGTCTTCGGCAAGGACGTCACCATCGAGGTGCCGCGCGTAGCGACATGCGACGTCTGCCACGGCAGCGGCGCGAAGGCGGGCACGCAGCCGGTGACCTGTACCGGATGCGCCGGCCGCGGACAGGTGCGCTACTCGCAGGGATTCTTCGCCGTGGCCCGGACCTGCCCGCAGTGCGGCGGCGCCGGGAAAGTCATCAAGGATCCCTGCGCGAATTGCGACGGAGCAGGCCGTGTGCGCGAGGAGAAGACCATCTCGGTCAAGGTCCCGGCCGGCGTTGACGAGGGCTCTCGTCTGCGCGTCGCCGGCGAAGGGGAGGCAGGCTTCAACGGTGGCCCGCCGGGCGATCTCTACGTCTTCCTCTCCGTCCACCCGCACGCGAAGTTCACGCGCCGCGACTACGACATCCATTCCGAGCAGGCCATCACCTTCACGCAGGCTGCCCTCGGCGCGGACATGCAGATCGACACCATCGACGGCACCGAGTCGCTGCGCATCCCCCCCGGTACGCAGCCGAGTCAGGTCTTCCGCCTGCGGTCCAAGGGCGTCCAGTTCCTTCAGGGCTCCGGCCGCGGCGATCACTACGTCCACGTCTCCGTGCGCATCCCCACGTCGCTGAACGAGTCGCAACGCGACCTCCTGCAGCGCTACGCGGAGGCCGAGGGGGAAACGCCGCTGGAGGACAAGGGAGTGTTCGGGAAGGTGAAGGACTTTTTCACGAACCCGTAGACAGTTTCATCCGCAGATGACGCAGATAGCACGCAGATAAAGGCTTTCATCTGTGTCCAATCTGCGTCATCTGCGGATAGAGCTAAAATTCCACTCCCCATGCCGGACCAGACATTCTTCCAGTGGCGCCCCCACCCGTGGCATGGGTTGAGCGTGGGATCCGATGCGCCGCGGGTCGTCAACGCGTACATCGAGATCACGCCGTTCGATCTCATCAAGTACGAGGTCGACAAGGCGACCGGGTATCTTCGCGTCGACCGGCCGCAGCGCACCTCCTCCCAGCCGCCCGCCCTGTACGGGTTCATCCCGCGCACGTACTGCGGGCCGCGCGTGGCCGCCCTGACGCCGGTGACGAAGCGGGGCGACGGCGATCCGCTCGATATCTGCGTCCTCAGCGAACGGCCCATCAACAAGTCCGAGATCATTCTTTCCGCGCGCGTCATCGGCGGACTGCAGCTCGTCGACCGCGATGAGGCCGACGACAAGATCATCGCCGTGCTGCAGGGCGACTACGTCTGGGGCGAGGCCCACGATCTGAGCGATGTTCCGGCGGTGCTCGTCGAGCGGCTGGAGCACTACTTCTCGACCTACAAACTCGTCCCCGGCGAGCCGGCCCGCATCCGCGTCTCGGGCTCGTATGGCGCCTCGCACGCGCACGCCGTGGTGCAGGCGGCGATGGACGACTACGACGAGTCGTTCGGCGCACGGGCGTGAAGGACTTCATCCTCGAGATCTCCTTCGACGTCCGCGATGCCGCGCTCGAAGAGATCGTGCAATCGCGGCTTTACCTGACGCCGTCGACCGGCAGCTTATCGATCGAGAGCAACGGTACGGCGACGATCTCGGCCTACTTCGACACCGGCGGTGATCGCGACGCCGCCGCGCGGGGAATGGCGGATGTCGCAGGAATCGAGCTCCACCCTGCCGATCGCGAGCGCGTCGACTGGCTCGATCGTTACCAGCAGTCGCTGGAGCCGCTGTTCATCGGCGAACGATTCGTCGTCGCCCCGGATGCGGCGCTGATCCCCGGCGACACTACGCGTCACACGCTCGTCGTGCCGCAGGAGCAGGCCTTCGGCACCGGCTCGCATGAGACGACATCGCTCTGCATCGAGATTCTCGAGACGCTCGACGTCGATGGGAAACGAGGGCTCGACGTCGGTTCCGGCAGCGGCATCCTTGCGCTGGCCATGTGCCGCCTCGGAGCCGAGGATGTGATCGCCTTCGACAACGACGCCGATGCCTTCGCCGCATTGCGCGACAACCGCGTTCGCAACGGCGTCGACGATGCGCGGATGCCGATCTTCATCGGCAGCATCGAGGCCCTGCGCGGCGGCGTCTTCGACATCGTGACGATGAATATCATCCCCGAGGTCATCGTCCCGCTCCTCGGCGACGTTCGGCGGCACCTCGGCGGATCGCTCATCCTCAGCGGCATCCTGGTCGTTAAACGGGACGATGTGGTGCGCGCCTGCGCCGGACACGGGCTCGTGCTGGCCGAGGAACGTTCGAAGGGCGAGTGGTGGGCGGGAGTCTTCCGATGCGCGTGATCTGCGATTGGGGTCTGAACGCGCTGGCAAACGTCCCGCGGGATTTCGTGGTGGTCGTCGTCGATGTCTTTTCGTTCAGTACGGCGGTCACCGTCGCCTGCGGGCGCGGCGCGCTCATTTACCCTTGCCCGTGGAGCGGCGAGCGCGCCGCCGAGCTGGCGCGGACGCATGAGGCGCGGCTGGCCTCGAAGACACGCGATACCTCCTTCAGCCTCTCGCCATCCGCGCTCCGGGAGATTCCGCACGGAACGCGCATGGTGCTCCCTTCGCGCAACGGCTCGGCCATCGCCTTCGCGGCGCGAGAGGCGGGCATCGAAACCATCGTCGTGGGCTGCCTTCGCAATGCCGCGGCGGTGACTCGGTGGATCGGCGAGCGCTCGGCGGCGATCATCGCCTGCGGCGAGCGTTGGCCCGACGACTCACTCCGCTTCGCCATCGAGGATTGGCTCGCCGCCGGCGCGATCATCTTCCGGATGCCGCACGCGCGCTCCGCGGAAGCCGAGGCGGCGGCCGCCGCGTTCGAGCGGCTGCGGGGCGAGCTTGCAGTGGCGTTGCGCGATTCGCTCTCCGGCCGCGAGCTGGCCGACGCCGGCTGGACTGATGATGTCGACGTCGCCTCGGAGCTCGACGCCGATGACCTCGTTTCCATCCTCGATGGCAACGCATTCCGCGCCACGCGGTAAACTTCCCACGCTATGAACCAGATCAGCGATCGTCTCCGTGGTCTCGTGCAGTCCGATATTCGCCGTATGTCGCGTGAATGTGAGCGCGTCGGCGGCATCAACCTCGGGCAGGGCATCTGCGACCTCCCGACCATTCCGGAGCTCGTCGAGGGTGCCTGCGACGCCATCCGCGCGAACAAAGCGACCTACTCGAAGTTCGAAGGGATCGACCTGCTCCGCGAGCGCATTGCCCGAAAGGTCGAGCGTCACAACGGATTCACCGCGGACCCCTCGAAGGAGATCGTGGTCACGGTCGGATCGAGCGGCGGGTTTCTCGCGGCCGCCATGGCCACTCTGAATGTCGGCGATGAAGTCATCCTCTTCGAGCCGTACTACGGATATCACCTGAACACCTTCAGAGTCCTTGGCTTCGAGCCGAAATTCGTCCCGCTGAAGGCGCCGGACTGGACGATCGACTTCGACGCTCTGCGCGCGGCGTTCAGCCCGAAGACGAGAGCGATCGTCGTCTGCACACCCTCGAATCCGTCTGGAAAGATGTTCACGCGCGAGGAGCTGGAGCAGATCGGCGCACTGTGCCGCGAATTCGGCGCCTGGGTCTTCACGGACGAGATCTACGAGTACATCGTCTATGACGGACGGAAACACGTGTCCGTCGCCTCGATCCCGTCCTGCCGCGATCTGGTCATCACCATCAGCGGATTCTCGAAGACGTTTTCCATCACCGGATGGCGCGTCGGTTACGTCATCGCCGACGAACGCGTGGCCGGCCCCATCGGCCTCATGAACGATCTCTTTGCGATCTGTGCTCCAACGCCGCTTCAGTGGGGCGTCGCCCGCGCCCTGGAGATCGGCGACGAGTACTACCGGAACATGGCCGCCGACTACCAGAAGAAACGCGACATGCTCGCCGAAGCGCTATCCGAGGCCGGCTTCGAGCCCTCGATCCCGCAGGGCTCGTATTACATGCTGGCGAAGATCCCCGACGACTTCCGCGACGACAAGGAAGCGGCGCAGTCGCTGCTCGAAACCACCCGCGTCGCCTCCGTGCCGGGCTCCGCGTTCTTCGTCTCCGAGGTGGGGAAGAGGATGCTGCGCTTCTGCTATGCGAAGGACTTCGAATCGCTGGAAGAGGCGTGCAAGAGGCTTCGCGCATTCAAACCGGCGGCGGTGTAAAGAACGTGCGCGGCTTGCGCCGCCGCACCGCACAGACAAGAGTGTCTGTGCCATGCCACATTGCCCGTCGGTATTTGCTCAAGGGTGCAGTCTCGCCGGATCGGATGCGGCACAGACACTCTTGTCTGTGCCGGCGCTTGGTAAGCCCTACTTCGCGGCCGCCGTCGCCGTGACCACCACGATCAGCGCCTTCTCTCCCATCGTGGTCGTGCCGATGACCACCTTTTCGTTCTGGCGGACCGAGACCGGTGTTTCGAAGCCGACGTTCTGATACTGCGTCCCCGTGGTCCCTCCAATGTCGATCGGAACACGCATCGAAAAGTTGAAACTCTCGATGTCGATGGACGGCCGTTCACCGCTCGTGGTGGTGATACGCCGCAGACGGTACGTGTAGAAAATCGGTTTGCCTTCCTTGGTGGTCATGCCGAGCACCGTCGGCTCCGCGACGCCGGAGCCCTCGATGCCATTACCCGGCTTCGTACGCTGAATCGTCGCCGTCATGAGGCCGTAGTGTGCATAGCGCAGCGTCGACTCGAGCTGTTTGACGACCGGCGCAAGCTCGTCGGGAACGGTTGCCGCGCCGGCGAGCGGCGTCTTCGAGCCGATCAGGACGGAGATCTTCATCTCGATGTCCGGGGCGTCAGAGATGGCGTGGTCCAGCCGAGCGATGGCGCCTTCGATCGCGGCGAGGTTCTCGGGAAAGTCGCGCACGGTGATGGTGTGCATCTCGTTGTTGATGCTCAGGGCCGATCCTTTGAAACCACTGCCCAGCAACCTGATGGACGCGGCGATGTCGCCCGCCTCGCGGTTGTGGACTTCGAAGACCTTGCTGCGGAACTCGCGTACGGTGTTGTAGTCGTCGTCCGCCTTCTTCTCCTGCGCCATGGCGCTTGCGGCGATCAGCAGTGCCGCGATGATGATGGTGATCCGTTTCATGATTTGCCTCCTGTTTGTGGTGGGGTCTGGCTCGCGATCCAGATGATGCGGACGTCGGGATCCGACGTCCGGAATTCGACACGGATGTTCTGGTGGGCTAACTCGATATGCGGTGCCCGGTGCTGCCGCCGCCGATGAGCGACACGCGCAATCGGCGGTTGCGACGAGACAGGCGCCACGATCGGTGCGGGCGCCAGTTCCGGTGCGCTTGCGATGACGACGGTTCGTTTCGCCGGTGTGGCCGCGGCGGGTGTCGCCGCGCGGCGCGGAATCAGAGCAATGCCGATGGCGACGATCACCGCGGCCGCGATCGCATAGCGCATCACGATCGGAAAGAGCCGCCGTTCGTTGCGCGCGGCCATCGCGATCATCACGTTGCGGCGGATGGCCGCGAAGTCATCGTCATTCAACGGTTGCTGCGAACGAAACCCGGTCATTTTCATCGCGCACCTCCGCGCCATGCCTCGATCCACACGCGCAGCTTCGCGCGCGCCTTGCTGACTTGCACCCGCACCGTGGCCGGCGAGCTGCCGAGGATGGCGGCTACCTCCTCGGTGGTCAGTTCCTGCACTTCGCGCAGGATGATGGCCAGACGTTCTTTTCCCGGCAGCGCATCGATGGCACGCGTCAAGAGAGCGGCATCATCCCGCGCGGCCAGTACGTCATCGGCGGCCCGGGCATCGCTGGCCACCGACATCCCCTCATCGGCCGGCGCGAAGATCCAGCGCCGCCTGCGCCGCTTTTCGATGTCGCGGCAGACGTTGACGGCGATGCGGAACAGCCAGCCGAAGAAGTCGAGCTGATCGTCAAATTGAGAAAGATGACGGAAGACGCGGAGGAATGTCTCCTGCGTCGCTTCCTTCACCTCTTCGGCATCGCCGAGGATGCGCCAGGCCAGAAGGGCCACACGTCGTTCCGATGCGAGCATGATCTCCTCGAAGGCACGCTCGTCCCCGTCGCGCGCCGCGCGGATGACCGCGAGGAGCGCCGGCTCCGTTACTGATGACCGCGTTGGTTCGACTTCAAGTGTTAACAGCGCCTCGGCGGTCATCGTTCGTGCGTTCTCAGCTATCTCTACTCGCGGGGCGAGGAAATCGTTTATTGGACGCAGAATATTAGCCGGCAGTTCTCACAGTCTGTCTGAAACCACTCGCAACGCCCTTTCTTCGAGAGCCCTTCTCCCCCGCGCTTTTCAGCGGGGGAGAAGGTGCCGAAGGCGGATGAGGGGGCGTTTCACGAGGACGTCATTCGCGCGCCTTCGAGCGCTCTCGGACCAGTGTCGGTAAATCGCGAATATTTCGTAAAGCGCCCCCCTCATCCGCCTTCGGCACCTTCTCCCCCCACAAGAAACCGTGTGGGGAGAAGGACTCTCGACGAAGGGAGTGGCAAGGCTCTCGAGGGAACAATTCAAGTTAGCGTGTTAGAAATGCGGGCTGGGTTGCCGGGTTGCTCTGTGTGATTCCACCCACAACCCAGCAACCCGCAACCCCGTTACCCGTTCAATTCCGCCAGCACGTCTTCCGCGTGCTTCTTCGTATCGACCTTCTTCCAGATCTTCTTGATCCGGCCGTCCGGACCGATCCAGAAGGTGGTGCGGGCAACACCCCAGTAGCGCTTGCCGGACATGTTCTTCTCTTTCCAGACGCCGTACATCTTCACGATGTCGCCGGTCGAGTCAGAGAGCAGGGGGAAGTTCAGATCGTACTTGCCGCGGAACTTGTCGTGGCTCTCCAGCGAATCGGTCGAGACGCCGAGGACGACCGCGTGTGCTTTGGAGATGTCGGACTCATGATCGCGGAACGAGCACGCCTCGGCAGTGCAGCCCGGCGTGTCATCCTTCGGATAGAAATAGAGGATCACGTCCTTGCCTCGATGCTCCTTCAGCGTCATCTCCTTGCCGCGCGTCGAGGGCAGTTTGAAGTCGGGCGCCATGTCGCCGACTTTGGGTTCGTAGAAGTCTTGCATGTGTTTTTCTCCTTCGGGCCGCTCGGGGCAGTTGTCGGTTATCGGTTATCAGTTGTCGGGACCAGCGGCGGGACGATTAGCCACCTGACAACCGACAACTGATAACCGATAACGCTCCTTTAGTTCGTCACTCCGCTCCCGAACAGCACCTTCTCCGCGGCGAGAACGGCGTTCAGCGCGGAGCTGCGGCGGAGATTATCGCAGACGGCCCACACCCAGAACCCGCCGCGGATCGAGGCATCGGGCCGCACTTCGGCGATCAAGACCTCGTCCTTTCCCGCCGCGTCGATCGTTCCGAATGCCTGGTCACCCTCCGCGAAGACGATGGCGGCGTTCGCCCGCAGCGTGGCCGTGATCCGGTCGGGCGTGAGATCCTCTTTCGTCTTCACGAAGAGCGAAAACGTATGGCCGTGAAAGACCGTCCCCTGCGTCACCAGCAGCGCAAGCTGCATGTCGGGATCGGTGAGGGCATGGATCTGCGTGGTGATGAACTCCTCGTTCCGCTCCGTAGCCGGATAGAGATTGAACGCCAGTTGGCGATCGAAGACCTCGTGCGGCACGGTCTGGATGTTCAGCACGCTGATCGTCTGCCTGGCCAGCTCCTCAATGCCGAGCTGATCGAACTCCGACGCCGGCTGCACGACCGTGGCGGTACAGATCTCCACGCGGCCGAGCAGTTCGACCTGATGGAGGACGATGGCGATCGGGATGGCGATCGGATGCGGCGAGACGAGCAGGCGATCGCCGCTGCCGATTGCTTCGAGATTCACGCCGGCGACGGCCAGTCTGCCTTCCGCCGCGCTCGAAGGCTGCGACAGGTCGATGGCCACGAAGTTGTCTTCCTCGTAGCGCTGAATCCACTCGCGGTTTCCCTCGGCGGGGCCGCAGAAGAAGACGACGTCGCAGTCTTCGAGCTCGTCGTCGGAAACAGGGAGGACGATGGCCGGCTCGTCGCCGATCTCCGTCAGCATCCCGGTGGACTGCCCGGTGCTGTCGAGCAGGACGATCTTCGCGTACGGAAACGAGCGCTCGCGGAGAATGGACTGGATCTCGGTTCCGACGAGCGTTGGCGGGTTGACGATGCCGACGCGATAGCCGGCGGCGGATTTTGGATCGATCATTGCGGCGCGATTTGTAGCACGTCGTCCGACTTACGCGGCGGAAATGCGATCGACCACAAACGCATCATCGGCCCCGAGGCCAGGTAGGCGACGGCCAGGCCGAGGCCGAACGGGCGAGGCCAGGCGAAGCCGACCGCGATGATCGCCGCGATCACGACCACAACCATCAACGGCCGCCCTTTCTGGAAGTTGAGCCCCTTCTGCGCGCGCCAGCGGATCGGCGACACCATCGCGAATGCCGTGCACGCGGTCAGGATCATGATGACGATGGCGAATTGCCGGTCGATCACCGGCGCAGGCGCGTAGTAGATGATCGCCGCGATCGTCAGCGCGCCGGCCGGGCTGGGCAGGCCGACGAAGTAACGATAGTCGGTCTTCCCGGTCATCACGTTGAAACGCGCCAAGCGCAGCGAGACGCTGACCAGAAAGAGGAAGGCGATGCCGACGCCGAGCTTGCCGAGCGGCTGCAGGCCCCACGCGTAGACCAGGACCGCCGGGGCGCAGCCGAACGTCACCACGTCGGCCAGCGAGTCGTATTCCTTGCCGAACTCGCTGGTGGCTCCGAGTTGCCGCGCGACCAGCCCGTCGAAGGTATCGAAGATCGCCGCGATCAGCAGCGAGACACAGGCGATCTCGAAGCAGGTGATGGCGCGATCGGGCTGGCCCGCCGTAATGGCCTGGACGGCGCGCATGCTGTTCACGATCGAGCGGAAGCCGAAAAAGATGTTCAGCATCGTGAACAGCGTCGGCACGATGTAGACGCCGCGGCGCAGGTTCTTCCGGACGTCCGGCCGATGCATCACTTCGCTCCGAGCTCGGCCACGACGGTCAGCCCGACCTTCACTTTGTCCCGCATCCCGACCTTGATCACGGCATCGGCGGTAAAGAACATGTCCACGCGCGAGCCGAACTTGATCATCCCCACGCGCTCGCCGCGCACGACCTCGTCGCCTTCTTTTTTATCGAACACGATGCGCCGCGCCAGCAGGCCAGCGATCTGCTTGAAGGCCAGCTTCGCGCCGTGCTTGTCTTCGACGACGATGAGATTCTGCTCGTTCTCCGTCGACGATTTCTCGGCGAAGGCGGCAATCTTCTTTCCCGGGTTGTAGCGGTAGTGAATGATCCTCCCGCTGATCGGCGCGCGGTTGACGTGAACGTCGAACACCGACATGAAGATGCTGACCTGCCTGGTCAGCCCGGGCCAGATATCGCCGTCGGGGATGTCTTTGATCTGCACCACCGTACCGTCGGCGGGGGAGAGGACGTCGACGTGATGATCCGAGCCGAGGCGATGCGGATCGCGGAAGAAGTTGATGAGAAAGATGCAGAGCAGACCAAGAACGATGGCCGCGACCGTCCACTGAATCAACAGCGCCGCCGCGGTGAGGATGAGAACGGGAATCAGGAACAGCCATCCCTCGGGCGCAAACGGCACTTTCCGCATTGGCGCGATGGTAGTGCAAAGCCGAAGCCGATGGAAATGGACGTCACCTTGTCACGGCAACCGACTGGGAATGCGCCACTTAGCGTGATCGAAACTTGGTGTGCAGAGTGCTACAATTTCCCGTGAAGGTACTTCGAAGGAGGATAGAGGATGTCGAATCAAATCGCTGACATTCAACGGATTCTCAGCACCGAAGACGACGAGTTCCGCAAATGGCTCGATGAGCATCACGCATGCGAGTCACGCCTCGGCGAGCTCACGACCAAGAATGAGGTCTCGATCGACGAAGAGCTCGAAGAGAAAACGTTGAAGAAGCGAAAACTCCAGTTGAAGGACCAGATGGCCGCCAGGATCCGCTCGTACGAAACGTCCAACGCCATGGCGTAGCGGAAACGACGACACACCTGATCATCGAAAGGCCGCGGGGTTGCTCGCGGCCTTTTTTTGTCCGCAGATGACGCAGATGAAACGCAGATGAGACTTTTGTCTGCGTTCATCTGCGTCATCTGCGGATAATGCTTCTATGTCGCGTTTCTTCATTCTCCTGCTCATCGCCGCCGCACTCATCACACCGATGCAGCGCGACCTCTTTGTCGGCGATGAGACCAAGTACGGACAGGTCGTGCGCGAGATGCGGTCGACGCACGCCTTCTTCCTGCCGACGCTGAACGGCGCGCCGTTCACACACAAGCCGCCCATCCATTTCTGGCTCATCGACCTCTTCACCTTCCCGCTCGGCGTCTACTCGACGTGGGCCTTCGTCCTGCCGTCGCTGCTGGCGTTCGTCTTTCTGCTCTGGCTGATGTGGAAGATCGGCGGTCCGCTGGCTGCCTTCGTCTGCGGCTCGTCGATGCTGATCTGGACCTCGGCACAATCGGCACGGATGGACGTCAGCTTCACCGCCTTTATCGTCCTCGCGCTCTGGCAGCTCGAGCGCTTCTTCGACCGCGACGATTTCCGCGCTCTGCTCTGGTGCGGCATCGCCATCGGCGTGGCCATTCTGATCAAGGGTCCCATGGCCCCTGTCATCGCCATCGTGCTCTTCTTTCTCGAATGGATGCGCCGCAAACGCGCACCGCACGGCAACTACGCGCCGGCGATTCTGGCGATGACGGTGATCCCTCTGCTCTGGTTCATCCCGGCCATGCTCCTCGGCGGCAGCGCCTACACGCACGACGTGATCGTCAAACAGACCGTCGGCCGCGCCATCGCCTCATGGGTTCACAACGCGCCCCCCTGGTTCTACATCATTCACCTCCCCGCCACGCTCTTCCCTTGGTTCTTCCTCGGAGTAGTCGCCGTGGCCGTCCTCTGGCGGACGCACCGCTTCCTGATCAACTGGATCATCGCCGTCGTGGTGCCGTACTCCATCATGAGCAGCAAGCTCGATGTCTACATGATGGCCATGATCCCCCCGCTGGCCCTGCTGATCGCTGAATACCTTGCGCAGCCCTGGGACCGCGGGCGTCCCGCCCGCGCGTCTACCGCCGTCCGAACGTCAAACCTCATCACCCTCTCTCTTATCCTGCTCATCGCCATCGCCGCGCTCTTCATTACCCCGAAAACCCTCCAGGGCCCCGAAGCCGCCCTTCTCCAGCTTCCGTCGGTCAAGACGCTTTGTATCGTCACCGCCGTCGCGGCGATCGTCGCCGTCGTCATCACCCTCCGCGGCTCTCCGATCACGTCGACGATCGCCACCGGACTCGTACCGATCGTGGCGATGGTCTTCCTCGCCATCGTGCTGATGCCGGTCGTCAACGACCTTGCCTCGACTCGCCCGCTCGTCGTGGCGCTGGAAAAGCAGAACGTCCCGCCTGAGCAGATCGCTCTCTACGCCGCCCCCTATCTCTGGACGCGCGATCTGCCGCCCAGGTTCGAGCTGGTCAGCTACGCCACCCCATACACGCTGGCGCTTTCGTCGCCGACGGTGATCGTGGCCGCGCGCGGGCACGCCTTCGAGATCGCTCCGTCGCTGAATGGATACCGCGTCGTCGATACCGTCCGCATGATCGGAAAGTGGTTCTATGTCTATCGACGGTAAGCGACGCCTCGCCGCGGCGGGCTTCATCGCCTTGCTGGCCTTGTCGGTCTTCTGGCCGTCGCCGGCGATCGCCATCAATCAGCTCTGCTGCCACGCGCATCTCACCGTCGACAATCTCTCCTTCCTCGGGCGCGAAGCGCCGGCGTGGGACGTCGCCTTTTGGTGTATCGCCGGCCTGTTCGCGCTCGCGCTTCTCCATCCGAGCGATGCCTACAAACCGTCCGACTTCGGCGAGGCCTGGACGCTCATCCGTGCCACGCGTATCCGGTTGCGCAGAATGGACGCCATCGCAGCCGTAAGCGCCACCATCGCCGTCGCTCTGGTCTGGCGTTTCGCCGATGCGACGGTCACCGCGTGGGCCGAGCAGATTCAGTCGGCCAGCGTGCAGGACACCATCCGCCTCGCCAACCGTTTCGGCGGCGGGATGAACCCGGCCATGGTGGTCCTCTTCTTTCTCCTCGCCGGCGTCGCTTATCGCCAGCATCGCTGGATCGCCTACGCCGTGGCCATGGCCTACGCCGGCGCCGCCGCCGGCATCGCCGTCCAGATCGTCAAATACACCGCCGGCCGCACCCGCCCCGAACTCTGGCTCGGCCCCTTCCAGCACGCCCGCGCCGCCGCCACCTCCTTCCCCAGCGGCCACACCGTCGGCGCCTTCGCCCTGGCCGGAGTGCTGATGCTGTCGTCCCCCTCGCGCACGATGCGCGTCGCCGCGTTTCTCCTCGCGCTGTCTGTGGCGGTCTCGCGCGTCCTGGCGTTCCGTCACTGGACGAGCGACGTATTGGCGTCTGCCGCAATCGGGATGCTGCTCGCGGCAGTGGCGGTGCGGGGCGTGATGACAAATGCTGAAGGACAACTATGAGCGTCGGTTCCTGCATCCGGCCGAGGTACGATCGGCCATCATGCAATGGGACATCCGACGTGAAGGTCGTGCATGGAGTGACGATGAGTTCCCGGCTCGTTGGGCTCTCACTCCTGAAAAGTACGAGGTGTGGGATGGCAAGATGCTCTGGACAGACGAAGATCGGCTGAACCTGCTCGCTCTATTGTTGGAGAACGTCGGTATTGATGCTGCGTTACGCCTAGCTCCGAAAGAAGTCTGGCGCGAAGCACTCGACGCGTATGAGCACGAGTAGTCGGTTCAGAAAGGTCGACGCTCTGAAGCCGAGGTAATATTTCCGTCCGCAGATGACGCTGATTGATGCAGATAAGCGAGACCCGGAAACTTACGCCGTCATTGGGGCGGCGATGGCCGTACATGCCGAGTTGGGGCACGGGTTTCTCGAGGCCGTATATCAGGAAGCGTTGCAGAGAGAATTGGCGTTGCGCGGTGTTCCCCATGGGCGCGAGGTTGCGTTGCCAGTGTTCTATCGGGGTGCCCTTCTCAACACAGCCTATCGGGCCGACTTCGTCTGCTTCGGGTCTGTCATCGTGGAGGTAAAAGCGATCCATCGCCTGTCCGGCGTCGAAGATGCGCAGGTGATCAACTACCTCAAGGCATCCGGCATGCAGAGAGCGATGCTCCTGAACTTCGGTGCGCTCCGCCTCGAATACAAACGCCTCGTCTTGAATCTACCCGCAGATGAGTCGGCGCGCATTCGTATGACATCCAAGCGCGATTCAGAGAACGAATCCGCAGATGACGCAGATGTACGCAGATAAAACCAAGACAAACCCGTTTTCCATCTGCGTACATCTGCTGTTGAACAATTCTCGCGCTGAACGAACCTTGTTGCGAAGCCATCTGCGTACATCTGCGTCATCTGCGGATGATCAGGTCTGGCGCTGAATGAACCTTGTTGCGAAGCTTATCTACCAAGATCTGCGGACTACGCCTCCACCTCCGCGAAATTCACAGACACCAGCCGCGAGCACCCAGCCTCCTCCATCGTTACGCCGTACAGCACATCCGCGGCTTCCATCGTGCGGCGAGAGTGCGTGATCACGATGAACTGCGTGTCGCGGGACATGTCGCGGACCAGGCGGACGAAGCGCTCGTTGTTGATCTCGTCCAGCGGGGCGTCGACCTCATCGAGGATGCAGAAGGGCGACGGCTTGTAGCGGAAGATGGCGAACAGAAGCGCCAGCGCCGTCAGCGCTCGCTCGCCGCCCGAGAGCAGGGCGATGGACTGGTTCTTCTTCCCTGGCGGCTGCGCCACCAGCTCGATGCCGCTCTCCAGCACGTCCTCCTCATCCAGCAACTGCATCCGCGCCGTGCCGCCGCCGAAGAGCGAGATAAAGATCTCCGTGAAGTACTCGTTGATGGCGTTGAAGGCATCGCGGAACAGCTCGCGCGACGTAAGGTTGATCTTGCGGATCGTACCGCGCAGCGACTCGATAGCCTGCACCAGGTCGTCGCGCTGCGTGCGCAGGAACGACTCGCGCTGCTCCAGCTCCGTATGCTCGTCGATGGCCAGCACGTTGACCGGACCGATCTTCTCCAGCCCGTCCGTCAGCTTCGCCACCTCCGCTTCCAGTGCCGCGCGCCCCTCGTCGTCCGCGGGCGGCTCGACGTCGGCCAACGCATCGATCCCGGCGTGAAGGTCGAGCGAGATCTGCTCGCGCAGCAGATCGAAGGCCGATTTGGCCCGGTCGCGTCGCCGTTCCGATTCGAAGAGCGAATCCTTGGCCGTGTTCCACAGCTCGCGCGAGGCCACCGCGCGCGTCTCCAGCTCCTCGACGCGCACCTGCAGATCGGCAACCTCCGCCTCGAGGCCGACGCGCACCTCGCTCAGCTCGTGCAATTTCGTCAGTGACTCATCGAGCTGCCCGCGTGAACGTTCCACGGCTGCTTCCGTCTCCTCACGCTTGCGCGTCAGCGACTCGATCTCCTGCTGGAGCTGCGTCGTCCGCGCGCTGAGGGAGATGACGATGCGCGAGAGGTTCTCGTGCTCGCGCTGGATGGCGTTCACGTTACCGGCCGACGCCTCTACGTCCACGCGCGCCTTCGACGCCGCCTCGGTCACCGCTTCGAACGTCGAGCGAAGGTTCGCCAGCTCTTCTTCGTGCTGGCGGATCTGCTCCTGGCAATCGGCTTCCTGCTGTTCGAGCTGCTGCAGATCGGCGATGGCGGCGTTCTTCCGGGCGATGAGCTGCGCTTTCTCCTCGGCGTACAGCGTCTGCTCTTCGGACGCGACGGCGAGGTCGCGCTCGAAACGGTCGAGCTCCTGGTTGGCGCGCTCGCGGTTGCTGCGCCGTTCGCGCAGCTCCTGCTCCGCCGCACGCGCCCGCTCCTCGGCCAGAATGCGCGCGTCGTCCGCGGCGCGCAACTCCTCTTCGATCGCCTGCAGTTGTTTGGCGATATCGCTGGCGCGCGACTCCTCGCTGCCGAGGGCCGCTTCGAGATCGGAGAGCTGGCGCTTCAGCGAAAAGACGCCCGGCGTGGCATTCTCCGACTTCCCGCCGACGACCAGCGGCCCGCGGACGATGTCGCCTTCAAGAGTGACGAACGTCGCGCTCGGACGTTCTTTCGCACGATCCAGCGCCTCGCGGAGTGTGCCGACGATATACGCCTCGGGCATCGCCAGCCGCACCGCATCGGCGATCGGGCCTTCACCTACGACCGCGTACTTCGCGTCACCGCGCCGTCCGCCCTCGCCGGATGCCTCGTAGTCGAGCGTGATGAACGCGCCGCGTCCCGCCCCGCGCTGCCGCAGACGGGCGATTGCATTCGTCGCCGTCGCCGCCGTGTCTACGACCACCGCTTTCGAGACGTCGCGCAGCAGCGTATCGAGCGCGGCCTCGAATCCTTCCGTAGCCCGCACGGCCTCGGCGGCCGGCGTCGCGTTCGGGATCAGCTCGAGGATGGCCCGGCGCACGTCTTCGTCCTGCGACTCCAGCGAGATGAGCAGGGTCCGCAGCGAATCGATCTTGTACGTCATCTGCGACACGCGGTCGCGCGCGCCGGCCAGCGTGTCGCGCAGACCGTTGCGCTGCACCGACAGCTCGTCGTTCCGGATCACGGCATCGCGCGCGAGCTGGCGCGACATCTCCAGCAGCTCTTCCGCCTCGTGAACACGCTGATCCCACTCGACGCTGAGTGATCGCGCGCCGTCGCGACTCTCGGTGGCCTTACGCGCTGACTCGCCCAACTTGCCGAGGTAGAACTCACACTTCTCGACCGCCACCTCGATCTGATGCACCTGATTGCGGGCCTCGGAGATCTTGGCGATCGTCCGCATCAGCATCTCGCGCGCATCGGTCAGCGCCTTCTCGTGACGGCGAACCTCGTCGGAGCGCTCCTGCCGGTCGTGCTCCGCCTGTTCGGCGATCTCGCGAAGATGATTGCGCTCGCCGCGCGCCACTTCCAGCGCCTGCGACCGTTCGTCGAGGAGTGCCTGCTGTTCCGCACCCTCGCTCTCGAGCTGCGCGATCTGCGTCTGCGCGTTCTCGCTGCGCTGCACCAGATCGCCGAGGTTCGTCTCCGACTGCTCCATGAACGAGCGAAGGCGCTCCACGTCGCCCGAGAGCGACGCCACCTCTTCGCGCACACGCGACGCCCGCGACGACTTGCCGGTCAGCGAGGTGCGGTTCTCCGCCAGCTCGGCCTCGTCGGTTGCCAGTTGCGCCGCCAGCTCCGACTCTGTCGCCTGCGACGCTGCCACGCCCTCGTCGGCCGCCGACTGCTCCGCCTGCGCGGAGACGATGCGGCCCTTGTACAGCGCGCGCTTGGCAGTCGACAGTTGTTCGCTCAGCTCCTTGTGCCGCCGTGCCTTGCCGGCCTGGCGCTTGAGCGAGTTCAGATTCCTTGTCACCTCGGCCAGCGTGTCGTCGATGCGCAGCAGGTTCTGCTGCGTCTCTTCCAGCTTCATCTCCGCGGCGCGGCGCTTGGTCTTGTACTTGGTGATGCCGGCCGCTTCCTCGATCAGGCGGCGGCGGTCCTGCGGCTTGTTGGAGAGGATCAGATCGATCTTCCCCTGCTCCATCACCGAGTAGTTGCGGATGCCGAGGCCGGTATCCATCAGGATGTCGGAGATGTCCTTGAGGCGGACGCGCTTGCCGTTGAGCCGGAACTCCGACTCACCGGTGCGGAAGACGCGGCGGTTGATGGTGATGCGCCCGTCGTCCGACATCGGATGATTGCTGTCGCCGTTGGTCGTGGCCAGCGTCAGCGTCACCTCGCCCATCGACAGCGGGCGGCGGCGCGCCGAGCCCTGGAAGATGACGTCGTCCATCGTCTCGCCGCGGATGTGCGAGGCACGGTTCTCGCCGAGGACCCAGATGATGGCGTCGCAGATATTGGACTTCCCGCAGCCGTTCGGGCCGACGACAGCCGTCATCGGCGAAGGAAAGGAAAGGTGGGCCGGATCGTAGAACGATTTGAAGCCGTGGATTTCGAGTTTGTCGAGACGAAACATTAATGAAGAACACCTGACGGTTCTGATTTGGACGCGCCGGATACTAGCAGCAATCCCGAGGCGCGCCGCGATGCGAATTCGAGGTCCGTAAACCGCTCATTGCAAAGGGAAATTCGCGGTTGACAGGGGAGCAGCGCAATCGTTCCTGTGCAGCGCGCAGCGCAACGGAGCGCTGGCGTCTCGCCGGCTGGCCGGGCGCGCGTCCCGCCGCCCGAGGTTAGCAGCGAATGTGTCGTGTCTCGCCGGGCGGGGGCGAGACGCCCCCGCGCCAGCCGGCGAGACGCCAGCGCTCCTGCGTGACGCCTTCGGCGCCGCCGTTACAATGCCCCCGTGACGTCGATCGACGACTTCCTTCTCCGCGAGATCGACGCCGGCAGTTTCCCGAGCGCCGTCTACGCCGTCGGCTCCTCGCGCGGCATCGAGCACGAAAACGCCCTCGGGCACGCCGTCGCCGTCCCCCTCCGCGTCCCGGCGACGCTCGACACCATCTACGACTGCGCGTCGCTCACCAAGCCGCTGATCACGACCACGCTCGCCCTGCAACTGCTCGACCTCGATGCCATCCGCCCTCTCCTGACGCACACCTCAGGCCTCCGCGCCTGGATGCCGCTCTACCTTCGCCGCGACTACGTCGATGCCATTCGCGAGCACGGCCCCGAGTACGAGCCGGGCACCCGCGTCGTCTACTCCGACCTGAATTACGTCCTGCTCTGGTCGATGCTGCCCGACTACCTGACCCTCGCGCGCGAACGAATCCTGGCTCCCCTCGGCATCGAATCCGACGCCATGTTCCTCCCCTCCGAGTCCCTCCGCCCGCGCATCGCCGCAACCGAATGGGGCCAGCGCTACGAAGCGCGAATGGCCGAAAACCCCGAGGTGGCCGTCCTCCGCGACGGCCTGATCTGGGGCGAAGTGCACGACGGCAACTCCTTTTTCGCCGGCGGCACCGCCGGCAACGCCGGCCTCTTCGCCACTGCCCGCGCCGTCTTCCGCCTCGCCCAGTCATGGTCCAACGCCGAGCTCCTGCCCCGCGCCCTCGTCGACGAAGCCACCCGCAACCAGACCGCCGGCTTAAACGAATCCCGCGGCCTCGGCTGGCTGATCTCGCCAACAGGCATGTACGGCCACACCGGCTTCACCGGAACGTCCGTCTGGACCGACCCGGAACGCGACCGGATCATGGTCCTGCTGACCAACCGCGTCCATCCCTGCGCCGCACCGAATTCGATGCAGAAGATACGAGGAGAGTTTCACAGGCTGGCGTTGACTTCTTAAGTGTAGAGAGTAAGGTTTCTCCTATGCGTACCACGCTCGACATCCCGGAACCGCTGATCGAAGAGGCGCGCACGCTTCTCGGCTCCAAGTCCAACTCCGAAACGGTCGTGCTCTCGCTGCAGGAGTTGATCCGCCGCAAACGCATCGATGAGTTGAAGGCGATGATGGGGAACGTGAAGCTGGAGATCGACGTGCCCAAGTCGCGGCGCCGTCCGCGTTCGTGATTTTCGTCGACACGTCGGTCTGGGTCGAAGCACTGCGCTCGGGCGAGAGCGAAACCGCGAAGCACCTCGTAACGTTGCTCGACTCCGGCGAGGCCGCGCTTTCCGCTCCTGTTCGAATCGAGATCCTGTCAGGAGCCTCGAACCGTGACAATGCCCAGTTGCGTCGCGTGCTGTCAGCGCTACCGCTTTTCTTTCCGACGGAAGAGACATGGAAGCGTATCGACGGCTGGCTCGAACAGGCGAGAGAGGCGGGAGAACGTTTCGGTTTCGCCGACATGCTGATCGCAGCCATCGCGGCGGACCAGAATGCGAAGGTTTGGTCTCTCGATGCCGACTTTACGCGCATGGCTCGCATCGGCCTCGTCGAGATTCATCGCGCCGAAGCTTCAGGCGCTCAAGAGCGTGGCGCATCGATGTCACGCGGAGGCGCGGATAGCGCAGAGCCCAGTCCATCTGAGCCATCTGCGGATAAACCTGATCTGCAGATCACTCTAAAGCCTATTCCAGAGGCTTTAAAGCCACTCCCGCCGTGGGATTCAGCTCCCGCTCCAGTCGCCGGCCACCACGATGACGGGCGCGCCGCCGTCGGTGCGTGCAATGCGTGTCAGGGTGATCACGTAGACCGGCACCGACGCCTCGCGCGCCACGCGGATGTCGCGGTTCGACGGCAGCGGCAGCCAGTTCGGATGCGTGTGGATAATGGCCACCGTCCCGGCGGGAATCGGACCATCCCATTCGGCGCGGTTCAGCTCTCCATTGCCGCGCCAGCGCAGAAAGAACGTCGCGCCACGGCCGTTGCGGATGAGGAAGGCCGCCTGCTCTTCACTCGAGCAGCCGTACCGCGCATTCCGCAGCAGCGCCGCGAAGACGCCGTGGACGGCCGGATCGTGGACGTCGATCAGGGTGAACGTGAGAACGAGCGTGGTGATGACGTTCAGCATCATGCACTCTTGAACGTTGGCGGCGGAGTAAGGTTTACGGTTCAGGTCGCGAGGTGTACTACCTCGATTCTTGCATTACCGTGGTACTATGCCGCCATGGCTCTCCCTCAATCAAAACTTACCGCCCAAGGCCAGATATCGGTCCCCGTGGAGATCCGGCGCAAGCTTGGGATCGGACCCGGGTCAGTTCTCGAGTGGGATGAGGATGGCGAGAACGTCGTCGTGCGCAGGGCTGGAAAATACTCCTCCGAGGATATTCATCGCGCCGTGTTCGCGAAACGCCCGAAGGCTCGAACGCTCGAAGAGCTGAAGCAAGGAATCGAGCGTCACATACGAGCCAAGCATGCGCGCCGTTGATACCAACGTTATCGTTCGGATCGTCACACGCGACGATGAAATGCAGGCCGCCCTGGCCGATGCATTCATCGCCAGAGGTGCATGGGTTTCTCAACTCGTACTCGCGGAAGCGGCATGGGTACTGAACACGGTTTATGGGCTCGGCCACGCGGAGGTGGCAAAGACGATTGAAATGCTGCTCAATCACGAAAGCCTCACGCTGCAGGATCCGGATGTCGTGGCTGCTGCGCTCGTTCACTATCAACAGCGTCCGTCCGTCGGATTTTCGGACTGTCTCATTCTCGAAATCGCGAAGAAAGCCGGTCATCTCCCGCTGGGTACCTTCGACCGGGATCTCAGCAAGTTCGACGGAACCGAGCGGTTGTAGTCGTATCCTTCCCCCGATGCGATTTGAAACCAAGGCCATTCACTCAGGGGCGGACACCGACGCCGAGACCGGCGCCATCGCGCCGCCCATTCATCTCTCCACCACATTCGAGCGGCGCGCGGAAGACGGGACGCCGGCGCACGGATTCAGCTATATCCGCGACGGGAACCCGACTCAGGTCCGCCTCGAGGAGGCGCTGACGGCGATCGACTCCGCCTCGCACGCCCTGGCCTTTGCCTCGGGAATGGCGGCGGTGACCTGCCTGCTGCAGTCGCTCCCGGCAGGCTCGCACCTCATCCTTGCCGACGACGGCTACTACGGCGTCCGCGCGCTCGCGGACGAATACCTGCCGCGATGGGGCGTCGCCTGCGACCTCATCTCCATGAACGATCCCGAAACCGTCCGCGCCGCGGTTCGCCCGGCCACGCGAGCCATCTGGTGCGAGACCCCCTCCAATCCGCTGATGAACATCGTCGATGTCGCCGCGCTGGCGAAGATCGCGCACGACGCCAACGCCATCCTCATCGCCGATGCCACCTTCGCCACGCCCGCGCTGCAGCGTCCCATCGAGCAGGGGGCCGACGTGGTGATGCACTCCACGACGAAGTACCTCGGCGGACACAGCGACGTGCAGGGCGGCTCGCTGGCCTTTGCACGAAGGGATGCGCTCCTTGACGCCGTCGAGCACTCGCGCAAGATCACCGGCGGCGTGGCCTCGCCGTTCAACTCCTGGCTGATCCTTCGCGGCATCCGCTCGCTCTCGGCGCGCATGCGCGTGCACTGCGAGAACGCCATGGCGCTGGCGCGCGCGCTGGAGAAGCATCCGGGCGTCGAGGCGGTGCACTATCCGGGACTGGAGTCGCATCCCGGCCACGCCATCGCCGCGCGGCAGATGTCGGCCTTCGGCGGCATGCTGTCGTTTCTCGTCCGCGGCGGCCGCGCCGAGGCGCTGGCAGTAACGGCGAAGACAAAGATCTTCACGCGCGCCACGTCGCTCGGCGGGATGGAGAGCCTGATCGAACATCGCAACTCCAGCGAAGGGGCGGGAAGCCGCACCGCCGAGAACCTGCTGCGCGTTTCCGTCGGGCTGGAACATTCCGGCGATCTGGTCGAGGACTTGATGGCTGCCCTCGGATAAAATGACCGGACCATGGCCACCAACTTCGAGATCACCTGCCCCTGCTGCGACGCCACGCTCATCATCGACCGGACCTCCGGCGAGGTTTTGTTGCACAAGGCCAAAGAGCGACGCGCCGGCGGCTCGCTGGAGTCGATGGTGGCCGGCCTGGAGACGCAGAAGAGCGAGATGGAAAAGAAGTTCGACCGCGAGATGGCCAGCCAGAAAGACCGCGCCCGCATCCTCGATGAACGTTTCAAGGAAGCGATGCAACGCGCCAGCGAAGACGACAAGCCGGTCGTGAATCCGATGGATATGGATTGAGGGGTTGCTGAGTTGCACGGTTACTGAGTTGCTCAGTAAACCCAGCAACGCAGCAACCGAGCAACCCAGCAACCATGACCACCCACTTCGATCCTGACGCAGCAGCGCCCGGCGGCTCCGGCATTTACGGCCTGCCGTTCACCGCCGACGAGGCGCGTGTCGTCATCATTCCGGTGCCGTATGAGGCGACCACGTCGTATGGCGGCGGGACGTCGCGCGGGCCGGAGGCGGTGTTCGAGGCGTCGAAACAGGTCGATCTTTTTGATCGGGAGACCGGGCGGCCGTACGAGGCGGGCATCGCCATGCTCGACATCCCGAAGGCGATCACCGATTGGAACGCCAGGGCGAAAGGCATCGCCGCGGCAGTCATCGAAAAAGGGGGAGTCGTCGACGACGCCACACGCGATGCGGCCTCCGAGGTCAATAAGATTTCGGAGAAGGTCAACGACTGGGTTTACGAGCAGACGCGCGCGCTCCTCATCGCCGGAAAGATGCCGGTGGTCCTCGGAGGCGATCACTCCGTCCCCTTCGGCTCCATCCTCGCCTACGCGGAGACGCATCCGAACCTCGGCATCCTTCATCTCGACGCCCACGCCGACCTTCGCGAGGCGTACGAGGGGTTCACCTGGTCGCACGCGTCGATTTTCAACAACGTCATCACGAAAGTCGGCGGCGTCGACCGGCTCGTGCAGGTTGGCGTGCGCGATTGCAGCAATGCCGAGGCGGCCATGATCGACGGATCGCAGGGCCGCATCGTCACCTTCTTCGACTCCGACCTCGCCGCGCGCAAGGAAGAGGGGGCGACGTGGGCCGAGATCGCCGACGAGATCGTGGCCGCGCTCCCGCATGACGTCTATCTCTCCTGGGACATCGACGGACTCGATCCGACGCTCTGCCCGTCGACCGGAACGCCGGTCCCGGGAGGCCTGTCGTGGAACGAGGCCATCGGCCTGTTGCGCGCCCTTCGCCGCGCCGGCAAGCACATCGTCGGCCTCGATCTCTGCGAGGTGTCGCCCGGAGAGAGCGAGTGGGACGCAAACGTCGGCGCGCGTCTGCTGTACAAGATGATCGGGTTCGCGTTAATGACGCAGTGACCGATACGAGCCGTGACGACGTGACGCCTCGTACACTTCGCAATCTCTATCTGGCCCTGGCCATTGTCGCCATCGCGCCGGTCTGGAGCGCGCAATACCTGCCGACGGCCGATGGTCCGTCGCATCTCTACAACTCGTGGGTGCTGCGCGAGCTGATCGGCGGCAGGAACACCATTCTCGCGCAGGCGTATGCCATCGACTGGCGTCCACATCCGAACTGGAGCGGGCATGTCGTTCTGGCGTTGTTGATGACGTTGGTGCCGCCGCTCGTGGCCGAGAAGCTGTTGATGAGCGGCATCGTGCTGCTCTTTCTCTACGCGATCTGGCAGTACTGCGGCACGCTCGGCGACGAGGCGCGGGCATTCGCGTTTCTGGCGTTTCCGTTCGCGTATCACCTGCCGATGCAGATGGGCTTCTACAACTTCTCGATCGGCGTGGCGCTCTATTTCCTGATCCTGGCCGTCTGGTGGGATCGCCGCGACCGTCCGGATGTGCGGACGATTACGACGATCGCCGCTCTGTTGCTGCTCTGCTATTTCTCCCACGTCATGCCGGCCATCCTCGCGGCCGGCTCGATCGGGCTGCTCTGTCTGGCGACGTTGCCCGGCCGGCGCATCGGTGTGCATGCGCGGCATCTCATCGCGCTGCTGCCGCTCGTTCCGCTGGTGGTCTGGTTTGCGCGCACGCAGGGGATGACGCTTACGCCGGGGCCGTGGAGCCTCATGGGCCACTTCGGCTACGTCGAACAGATGTGGGTCATCCTGACCTTTGACCAATACCAGGCCAGGCTCGGCTTCGCCCTTTTCGTGGCGCTGGCGATGCTGATCGTGGCCACGTTCGTGCGCCGGCGGTGGCGATGGCGCGAAGGCGACGCATTCATCGTTCTCACGATGGCAATCATCGCCATCTATCTCCGCGCGCCCGACATGACGTCAGGCGGAACGATGGTGCTTACGCGGATGGCGCTCTTCGTCGTCCTTTCGCCGCTGGTCTGGCTGGCGCCGCGTTTGCCGCGCAAAGTGACAGCCGCACTGGTCGTTCTCTTCGCGCTGGTCTCGATCGGCTACAGCGGCTATCTGGTAATGCGCTATCGCGGTCTTTCCCGCCGCACCCGCGAGCTCGTTCAGGCCGCGGCGCCCCTCGGCAGCAAGGCTACGGTGCTGCCGATCGTGCGGGACGTCCGCCCTCCCGGCTCCTTCGTGCCGGCGCTCGCGCATGCCATCGACTACGCCATCCTCGAAAAGGGGGACGTCGATATCGCCAACTACGAAGCAGGCCTCGGCTACTTCCCGGTGATGTTCCGCCCCGGCGTCCTGCTCCCCGAGGCCACGGCATTGCAGTCGCAATCGGCGGCGATCGACTTCGGGCCGCTCGCCGCGCGCGCCGAGTACCTCTTTACCTGGCACCTGCCGCAGGACGCGCCGATCAAGGCCGAGATCGACAAGTTCTATGTTGATACGGGCGGCGGCGAGGGAGGGCGTGTGTACCGGGTGCGGCGATGAGTGGCGGGCCTATGGCATCGTCCGCGCGGCATCGAGAATCTGCTCCGGGCGCGCGCGAACGCGGAAGTCGCCGGTGAGGTTGCGCCAGCGTACGACGTCGTTGCGGTCGACCAGGAACTCGGCGGGGCGGGCGATGTCGCGTCCATGCTCGCCCGCTCCTTTGTGCAGGAGGTCGTAGCGCCGGATCGTCTCCGCGTCGCGATCGGAAAGAAGAGGGAAGGTGTAGCCGGCCTTCTTGCTGAGATCGCGCGACTCCTCAGGTGTGTCGACGCTGATCGCCACCGGCTGGATGCCGGCGGCCCGGAATTCGGCGAGATGCTCTTCCATACCCCGTAACTCGGAGTTGCAGAACGGTCACCAGTAGCCGCGATAGAAGATGAGGATGACGCCCTTGCTTCCCGGCTCGGCCAGAAGCTGCGACAGTGCCACCGGATGGCGGTTGGTGTCGAGAAGGACGAAGCCGGGCGCCGTTGCACCGATGCCCGGCGCGTGCTCCGAAGCGGGAAGCTGCCTCGAGCCGATGAAGACCGCGGCGCAGAAAAACGCGCAGATGCCGACCCCGAGGATGGTGACGATCCAGGCGACGATGCGTCGTCCGACCGTCTTCCGCAAGCCGATCACCAGCAGGACGATGGCGATGGCGAAGAGAATCAGCGTCGCCCACGGAACGTCGCGCGTGATGGGAAAACGGACGAAGAAAAAGAAGTAGCTGAGGAACGCGGCGATGCTCAGCGCGAACCCGGACCAGAGAGGCCAGTTGATGCGGCGGGACATGTGGAACTGCATCATACGCGTTCGCGGTGACATCCCACCCCACTGTCATCCTGAGCCGCCGGAGCTGCGAGTCGCGAAGCGATGAAGCAGCGCAGGACGGTCGAAGGACCCCCAAGTTGTATCCCGGTTGGGCGGCGGAGTAGTCGACAATCCCCCGCCCTGTCCGGGTTTCAGGTTGGGGGTCCTTCGGCGCGCTCTGCCCCTCCGGGGCTGCCGCCGCCTCAGGATGACAGGGTAATTGTTTTGTTTGTTACGCGGTTCCTCGCGACGTTCCGTCCCTCTTACTTCTTCAGCACCTCGTCATCCGGTTGCACACCCACCACCGCCCCTTTTGCTTTCATCCACGCGGCGAGCTCGTCATGTTTGCCGCGAAGAGCTGCGGCGAGTGGGGTCTCGCCGTTGTCAGAGACGGAGTTGATCTCGGCGCCATGGTCGAGGAGGAGCTGGACGAGATCGGTCCGGCCGAGGAAGGCGGCCTCGTGCATCGGGGTGGTGCCTTTGGATTGACGGACGAGCGCATCCGCGCCGTGGTCGAGCAGGATCTTCGCGGTGGCGTATTGTCCGGCGAGGAGCGCGGTCTGGAGCGGTGTGTTCCGGAACTTCGATGCGGCGCGAGACTCGATCGCCGAACCCTTTTTCAATAGCAGCTCGGTGTTGGCCGCGTTTCCGCCGAAGGCGGCCATGTGCAGCATCGTCCAGCCGAAGGGGGTGCGTTTCGTGACGGCGTCGGCATCGGTCAGCATTGTTTCCAGCTCAGCCGGCGTGCCGAGGGCGGCGGTCTCGAAGGCGCTGAGTGATGGCTTTTGGGCGAGGATGGCATGGAGCACCTCATTCTTCGCCGGATCGATGAATCCCTCTCCCTTGTTGATGAAGAGGGCGATGGTGACGGCGCCGATGCCGTTCGGTCGATGCGCATTCGCCAGCGCGGGATCGCGGGCGAGCATGGTCTTCACGGCCGGACGGTCGTCGCCGGCGACGGCTTTCAGAAAATCGGCAACGTCGTCGGCGGACAAGGGCAAGGCAACGATGATGAGACAGGCAATGACTGCAGCGATTCGCATGATGAAATCCTCCGCTGCACAAGGTAGTCATGCGCCCTGCGCCGCGCATGTGCCGCTCGGGGCAGCGCGCGGCATGTGACTTCCGGCCTATTCACGCGCCGCCGCCGCTGTGTCATTCTCCGCGCATGCCGCAGACGCGCATCCTCGGCGTAGCCGGCCTGACGGCGTGGCTGATGGTCGGCCTTCCGGTGGTCATCCAGGGCGCCACGGTGCCGGGCCTGATGCCGCGATGGGCGATCGCGTACCTCCTTTTCGGCGCGCTCTTCATCGCCGATCTTCGCCATCCGCGTCTCTCGTTCCTGGCGATGGAGGCGCTCTGCGTCGTTGTGATCGTGCTGCTTCTTTGCGACGGTTTCGAAGGGACGCTGATGGTGCTGATTGCCATGCGCCTGCCGTCGCTGGTGGACCGCAAACGCGGCCTTGCCTGGATCGCCGTCCAGACGCTCCTCCTGGCCGGCGCGGTGGCGTTTCATTGGAACGGGCGCTCGGCCTTTCTGCTGACGCCGGCGTATTTCGGTTTTCAGATCCTGGCCTTCTTCTCCTTCGAGCTGCTGGAGCGCGAGATGCGGACGAGCGCGCAACTCCGGGCCATGCAGGATCTCGTCGCCGACGGCGGCCGTCTTGCCGAGCGCCTTCGCATCGCCCGCGAGCTGCACGACGCCCTCGGCCATCACCTGACCGCCCTGACGCTCAACCTCGAGGCCGCGCTCATGCGCACCGAGGGGGCGGCGCATGGAGATGTGGAGAAAGCGCAATCGCTGGCGCGGACGCTGCTGGCCGACGTCCGCGTCATCGTCGCCGAGAAGAATGCCGACGACTGTCTCGACCTCGGCCGCGCGTTACGAACGCTCGTTGCCGACCTGCCGCGGCCGCGCGTCCAGCTCGACGTCGACGATGCTCTTCGCGTCGACGATCCCGAACATGGACTGGTCATCCTCCGCTGCGTGCAGGAGGTGGTAACGAACGCCGCGCGGCATTCGGGAGCGGAGAACCTCTGGATCAGCGTGCGCCGGAGCGGCGACGCCTTCGAGGTTCACGCCCGCGACGACGGCCGCGGCCGCGGCACGGCGCGCGACGGCTTCGGACTGCGCGGTATGCGCGAGCGGATCGAGCAGGCCGGCGGCGAGCTGACCATCGAGAGCGGCACCGGCGGCTTCGCGCTCACCGCGATGCTGCCGGCCCGGGGCGCGCCGTGATCCGCGTCTTCATCGCCGACGACCAGCTCCTCATCCGCCAGGGAATCCGCACGCTGCTGGAGATGGACGCCGAGATCGTCATCGCCGGCGAAGCGGAGGACGGTGTCGAGGCCATCAGCCGCGTGCCGGCGTCCGAGGTCGATGTGCTGCTGCTGGATGTGCGGATGCCGAAGAAGAGCGGCCTCGATGTGCTTCGCGAGCTCGGGCCTTCGCTGCCTCCCACGCTGGTGCTGACCACCTTCGACGATACGACCGTCGTCCTCGACGCCATCCGCGCCGGCGCGCGCGGCTTCCTGCTCAAGGACATCTCCTACCAGCAACTCATGACCGCCATCCGCGCCATCGCCGCCGGCGGTACGGTCTTCCAGCCCGCTATCACCCAGCGTTTGCTCCGCGCCGCCGGAACCCTACCCGCCGACGCCCTCCCCGACGAGCCGCTGACCGCGCGCGAGCTGGAAGTGGTCCGCCTCATGTCCGGCGGCTACAGCAACAAAGAGATCGCCCACGCCCTCGGCACCGCCGAGGGAACGATCAAGAACCAAGTCTCCAGCATTCTGTCCAAGTTCGGGGTGCGCGACCGGACACGGGCCGTGCTCAAGGCGCTGGAGGCGGGTCTGCTGTGAACGTTTTCCCTTCGCGCCTTCGCGTCTTCGCGTGAGATCGATGTCACGCGAAGCCGCGAAGACGCGAAGAAGCAACGCGCCTGACCTCGCCACAATCCCGCCACATTCTGCCGTTGGTTCTCCTCATCTGCTCACGCGCCGCGTCACATCGTGGACCTCATATTGATCCCGTAGGATCGAAGGAGACGGCGATGTACAGATCAGAGGATGGCGGACCGGTGCGTTCCACGTCACAAAACGGCAACGAGCCCCATGCTACCCTCCGCCGCATGAAGCGAGCTGGACTTTCGATACTCCTTTTTATCTGCGCGGTTTCCGCGCAGGCGGCTGACAAACTGACGATCATCAAGGCCGGGCCGGTGGGGGAAGTGGCCAACCTGGCGGAGGCGAATGAGATTCGGGTCGTCTTCAGCGAGCCGATGATCGTCGTCGGGAAGATTCCGAAGGTGCTGGAGGTGCCGTGGTTTCACGTCGCGCCGGCCATCAACGGCACCTTCCGGTGGTCGGGGACGACGACGCTGATCTTCACGCCGGATGCGAAGACGCCGTTGCCGTTTGCCACGAAATATGACGTCACGGTCGATGCCGATGCGAAGGCGGTCAGCGGGAAGACGCTTGGGAAGGTCTATCGCTTTTCGTTCGTCACGCCGACGATTCAGTTGCTGCGGACGGACTGGTATCGCAAAGGTGCCAAGTGGGATGGCAGCGTGGTCATCATGCTCTGGTTCAACCAGCCGGTCGATGCCGCGACGCTGGCCTCGCACCTCAACCTGCGCACGGCCGCGCATGAATTCAAGGCGCCGGAGCTGCCGGCGCGGGAGCGTCTGGAAAAGCTCGAGCCGCAGCAGGTGGCGGCGTTCGACGCGAAAGTGGCCAAGGCGCAGCAGGCGGCGGCGAGTGACGGGCAGCCGGTGCTGTCGTTCTTCCCGACCGATTGGGACAAGGTGCACTACAAGCCCGCGCCGGAGATGGTCGTCGTCGAGACCAAGCCGGGCGTGCCGCCCGATACGCATCTGCAGATCTTCATCGATGATTCGCTGGCCAAGCGCACCACCAACGTCGCCACCGGCCGCACGCAAACCTTCACCATCGAGCTGAATCCGACCTTCTTCGTCGACAAGATCGAGTGCCTGACCGAGTGCAATCCCGATTACTACGACCCGATCAGCATGCGCACGCGCAACGGCGTGCCGTTCCTCAATTTCCGGAAAGCGGTCAGCGTTCTCGACGTCACCGGTCCGGCGCATGAGGTTCCGGTCACGCCGGCCGCTCCGAAGCGCGAGAATCCTGAGGATGCCCGGTCGTCGTCGTACAGCCTCGACGAGCTCGGATACTCGCTCCGTCCGGCCCATACCTACGCCATCCGCATCGATCCTTCGCTCACCTCGGAATCCGGCCAGACGCTCGGCTACGCATGGATGGCCGTCGTCGAGTACTGGCACAAGGCCGCATTCATCAGCTTCGGCGACGGACATGGCGTCTGGGAATCGAGCGGAGGGCCGGTCCTTCCGTTCTACGCGCGCAACTTCCGGAATGTGACGCAGTGGCTGACGCCGTTGACGCTCGACCAGCTCACCCCGTCGATCCTCGAGCTGCAGAAGGAAGGCTTCCACAAGACGCCGGCGACGGCCGGAACGCAGCGCAAGCTGGCGCCGGTTCCGGACGTGCTGCAGTCGTATGGCCTGAATCTGAAGTCGGGCCTGTCGACCGGCGGCAACGGCATCGTCTGGGCGGTGATCCAGCCCGGCGATGCCATCCCGAAGGCCAAGCGCTATTCCGAGGATGTCGCAGGCACGATCGTGCAGGTGACGAATCTCGGTGTGTCGGTCAAGGACTCGCCGCAGAACACGCTCGTACTCGTTTCGCGCCTCGACAATGCCGCGCCGGTCGCCGGCGCGAAGGTTTCGATCCGGACTGTAGACAACAAAATCTTCTGGAGCGGCACCACCGACGCCAGCGGCATCGCCGTCGCGCCGAACACCGATCTGCGCATCGTCCGTAACAAGAAGAAGGAAAATGGCGAAGAGGACGAGCAAGCCTCGTGGGAAGCGCTCAGCGGCGTGAAGTTCGTCGTGACCGTCGAGAAAGATGGCGACACCGCCTACGCCACGAGCGACTGGAACGAAGGGATCGGGCCGTATGACTTCGGCCTGAACTTCGATCTCAAGGAAGCGCAGCCGCTGCTGCGCGGATCGATCTTCACCGACCGCGGCGTCTACAAGCCCGGCGAGGAGGTCCACGCCAAGGTCGTTCTGCGCAGCGACACGCCGAAGGGGATGCAGCTTCTCCCGCCCGGCACAACCGTCGATCTCGTCACCACCGACTCGCATGCGAAGGAAGTCGACACGCGCACGGTCAAGTTGAACGACTGGAGCAGCGCGGAGTGGACGTGGAGCGTCCCGGCGGATTCGGTGCTGGGCGATTACAGCATCAGCGCCAAGACCGCCTCGCAGCGCCTGATGGTCGCCGGCGAGTTTCTGGTGGCCGCGTACCGGCGGCCGGAGTTCCGCGTCGACGTCACGCTCAAGTCGCCGTCGACCATCGCCGGGACGAAGCTCAACGGAGTGATCGTCGGCAAGTATCTCTTCGGCGCGGCGATGTCGTCGCGCCCGGTGAAGTGGACGTATTCGAAGGAGCCGGTGTTCGACGTGCCGCGCGCGATCCGCGAACGGTTCGGCGAGGAACAGTGGGCATTCCTTGGCGAAGACTATGAGAACCGCCGGAACGGCGAAACGATCAATACCAAAGAGCAGAAGCTCGACACTAAGGGCGATCTGAAGCTGACGCTCGAGACCGATCTGACCGCCGGCCAGCCGTGGAACTACAAACTGGAAGGAAACGTCACCGACATCTCGCGCCAGCAGATCGCCGGCCGCAATTCCTTCCGCGTCGATCCGGCGCCGTGGTACGTCGGCGTGAAGCCGCCGCCGTATTTCTCCGACGCCGCGAAAGGGATCGATACCGCCATCGTGGCCGTCGCGCTCAACGGCACCGCCACCGCCGACGTGAAGGTCAGCATCGACCTTCATCGCATCCAGTGGAATTCGGTCCGCGAGGCCACCGGTCACGGTTTCTACAACTGGACCTCGGAGCGCAAAGAGCTGCCGGCCGGACATTGGGATGTGACGACGCAGGCGGCGCCTGTGCCGTTGCACATTCCGCTGAACGAGGGCGGCGAGTACCTCATCATCGCCACGGCCAAGGATGCCGAGGGGCGTTCGACGACGACACGGACGTGGTTCTACGCCGTCGGCGCCGGCTACACGGCGTGGGAACGTTACGACCACAACCGCATCGACCTCGTGCCGGAGAAGAAGACCTACAAACCCGGCGAGACGGCGCGGATCATGGTCAAGTCGCCGTGGGAGCACGCCACTGCCCTGCTGACCACCGAGCGCGAAGGGGTGCGGACGTGGAAGACGTTCGAGTTGACGTCGACGCAGACCACCGTCACCGTTCCGATCGGGGAGAAGGACATCCCGAACCTCTATGTCTCGGTGTTGCTGCTGAAGGGGCGCACGAAGGAAGGGGCCGAGGACGAGAGCGATCCCGGCAAGCCTGCCTTCCGCCTCGGATACGCGGCCATCAACGTCGAAGACGCCACCAAGCGGCTCAAGGTGGCGGTGAAAGCGAATCGCGACGAATACCGTCCGGCGTCGAAGGCGCGCATCGAAGTCGATGTCCACGACGCCGCCGGCAAGGCGACGCAGTCGGAGGTGACGTTGTGGGCCGTCGACTACGGCGTGCTGTCGCTGACCGGATACGAAACGCCCGACGTATTGCAATCGATCTATCTCGAGAAGGCGCTGCAGGTGGTCAATGAAGACTCGCGCCAGAAGATCGTCAGCCGCCGCGTGCTGACGCCGAAAGGGGAGACCACGGGCGGCGGCGGAGGCAAGGACGCCGGTCCGGGTGTGATCCGCAAGGATTTCCGCGTGCTGGCCTTCTGGGTCGGCTCGGTCGTCACGGACGGCAAGGGCCACGCGCGCACCGACGTCACGCTTCCTGAATCGCTGACGACGTATCGCATCATGGCCGTCGCCGGCGACAAGGGTTCGCGCTTCGGCTGGGCGCAGAACGAGATCCGCATCAACAAGCCGGTGCTGCTGACGCCGACGTGGCCGCGCTTCCTGGCGGTCGGTGACAAGGCCTACTTCGGTGCCGTCGTCCACTCACAGCTCAAGCAGGCGGGAAAGGCGACGGTGACGATCAAGTCGCTCGATCCCTCGGTGGTCGAGTTCACACAGCCGGTCTCGAGCACGATCGATATTGCCGCCGAGGGCTCGGCGGAAGTGCGCTTCAATGCCGTGGCCAAAGCGGTCGGTAATGCGCGGCTACAGATGACCGTCTCGCTCAACGGCGAGAGCGACGCCTTCGAAGACACGTTGCCGGTGCGGATCCTGGCGACGGCGGAGACGGTGGCCGCCTACGGCGAAGCGAAGCCGGACGCGCAGGAGACGCTGGTCGTTCCGAAGGATGTCGTGCCAGGGTACGGCGGGTTGCACGTCGAGCTGTCGTCGACGGCGATGGTCGGTCTGGCCCAGGGGGCGTCGTATCTCGTCGACTACCCGTATGGCTGCGCGGAGCAGCGTTCGTCGGCGGCCATGGCTCTGATGCTCGCCTCCGACCTCGGCGATGCCTTCTCGCTGCCGGGCATCGATGCGAAGAAGGCGCATGGCATCGCGCAGAAGACCATCTACGAGCTCTACAAGTACCAGTGCGGCGACGGCGGCTTCGCCTATTGGGCGGGCGAGTGCAGCGGTGAGTCGCCGTACCTGACCGCCAACGTGCTGCACATCATGCAGCGCGGCGAGAAGCTGAAGTACGACGTCGATAAGGACGTGACCAGGCGCGGGTACGAATACCTCGACGCGAAGTTGAAGGAGAAGCGCCCGACGAACGAGGGATGGTGGCCGGCGTACACGGCCTGGCAGGCCTTTGCGGTGAAAGTGCTCGTCGAGAGCGGCCGCAATGAGGACAGCCATCTCACGCGGCTCTATTCATACGTCGACCGCATGCCGCTATTCGGTATCTCCTATCTGCTCGATGCCATGGTGGCGAAGGGAGAGAAGAGCCCGCGCGTCGAGGATCTCGTCCGTCGCATCACCAACGGCATCCTTCCCGAGGGCGGCAGCGCGCATGTCGAGGAACTCACCGATCCCTACCTTCTCTATTTCTGGAGCTCGAACGTCCGCTCCACGGCCATCGCCATCGGAGCTCTGACGCGTCACGGCGAGAGCGAGCAGATGGTCAAGCAGATGGTGCGCTGGATGATGCAGCAGCGGAAACAGGGACGTTGGGGCAACACGCAGGAGAACGTCTGGGCGATGGAATCGCTCGTCGACTACTACCGCAAGTACGAGAGCGAGGTGCCCGACTTCACCGCGGTTGTGAAGCTCGGCAACGACGCCATCGCCAACGATGCATTCAAAGGCCGCAGCACGCTGGCGAAGAGCCACGACCTGCCGATGATGCAGCTTCAGCCGCGCGCCGGCGTCGAGACGCCGGTCACCTTCAATCGCCAGGGCACCGGCACGCTCTTCTACCTGATGCGCCTCCACTACGCGCCGACCGGCCTGCTGCACGACGCCATGGACAAGGGGTTCAGCGTGCAGCGGAAGTATTCGCAGAAGACGTTCAAGGCCGGCGATCTGATCAAGGTCACGCTGCGCATTGGCAATACGAAGGAGCGGTATTTCGTCGCCGTGACCGATCCGATTCCAGCCGGCACGGAGCCGGTGGAATCGTGGTTCGCCACGACCGCGACCGATCTGGCCGAGGCGCAGAGAAATGCGGAATCGCAGGACGGTGACTGGATGGCGTGGTGGCAGCATGGCGGCTTCGACCACGTCGAGCGCCATGACGACCATGTGAATCTGTTCGCCACGCGCCTCGGTGAAGGACCGCACGAGTTCTCGTACATGGTCCGCGCCACGACGGCCGGAACGTTCGTGACCGCACCGACCTATGTCGAGGAGATGTACGAGCCGGAGGTCTTCGGGAGAACGGCGAGCGAGGTCGTCGAGGTCAAACCGTGAGGTACTGGGGTTACTGGGTTGCTGGGTTGCTTGGTGTTGTTGGTCTGTCACTTTGGGTGAGACTCGGTCCGATCCCGACGATCACCCCCGACACCACGCCAACGATCGTCGACCGCAACGGCATCGTTCTCTATGAGCCGTTGTCCGCGGCCGGCACGCGCAACGAATGGCTCGAGGACGTCCCGGCCGCCGTCGGCAACGCCACCATCGCCGCCGAGGACCGCCGCTTCTATCAACACGCCGGCATCGACCCGATCGCCATCGCACGCGCCGTCGTGCACGACGTCGTTCATCTGCGCGCGGCCGAGGGGGGCTCCACGATCACGCAGCAGGTGGCGAAGATGCTCCTCGGCAGTCCGCCGCGCACCCTCGTATCGAAAGTGCGCGAGGCGGTGATCGCGCTGCGGCTCGAGCATCGCTACACGAAGCGTCAGATCCTTGCGCTCTACGCCAACCTTGCGCCGTACGGCGAGCAGACCATCGGCATCGCCCGCGCCAGCCGCCGCTACTTCGGTTGCGCCCCCGAGGAGCTGACGGTGGCGCAGGCGGCGTGGCTGGCGTCGTTGCCGCAGCGGCCGTCGACACCGCGCCGCGCCCTGACGCGGCAACGCCAGGTCCTCGGACGGATGCACGCGCTCCACCTGATCACCGATCCCGTATATCGCGAGGCGCGCGCCGAGCGGCTCTCGCTCGACCGCGGAATCCAGCCGGTGCTGGCGCCGCATTTCGTCGAGCGTGTTCGCGAACACCTCGGCAAAGATGCACCGCGGCGGGTCGAGACGACGCTCGACGCCAACCTGCAGAGCAGCGTCCGCGGCATCATCGCCGCCGAGCGCGCCAACCTGCTGCGCCACGGCGCGCATAGCGTCGCCGTGGCTGTGCTCGACAACCAAACCGGCGAGTGGCTGGCGTGGGAAGGGTCGGGTGATTACTTCGGCGCGGACTTCGGCGGTGCGATCGATGGAGTAACAACGCTTCGCCAGCCCGGCTCGACGCTCAAGCCGTTCACCTACGCGCTGGCCTTCGAGCAGGGATTCACGCCGGCGACGGTACTGGCGGATGTGCCGTCGCACTTTCCTACCGCCGAGGAGGGCGTCGTCTATACACCGCGAAACTACGACGGCGGCTATCGCGGACCGTTGCGGGCAAGACTGGCGCTGGCGGGATCGGAGAACGTGCCGGCCGTCGCGCTGCTGTCGAAAGTCGGCGCTCCGGCGCTGCTGCGATTACTCCGAGGAGCCGGCTTCCACGACCTGACGCGCACCGCCGACTACTACGGCCTCGGCCTGACCCTCGGCGACGCGGAAGTGACCCTCGAACAACTCGTGACCGCCTACGCCACGTTCGCAAGGGGTGGCATGAGCGTCCAACCGCGCATGCTCAAACAACCGACAACCGACAACCGACAACGCGTGTTAACCGCCCGTACCGCATTCTGGATCACCGACATCCTCAGCGACCCCCAGGCGCGCGAGTTCATCTTCGGCCGCGGCGGCAACCTCGAGTTTCCCTTCCCCGTGGCGGTGAAGACCGGCACGTCGCAGGCCTATCACGACAACTGGACGATCGGTTACACGCGCGCCGTCACGGTCGGCGTCTGGGTAGGCAACTTCGACCGCAGCGCGCTGCGGAACTCCAGCGGCGTCACCGGTGCCGGACCGATCTTCCACTCGGTGATGCTGGCGGCAATGCGCCGCGCCGGCGGGAACGCCGACACCCCGATCGTCGATCGTCCCGACGATCTCGAACAGCAGCCGATCTGCGCGCTCTCCGGACTGCGCCCTTCGACCTCGTGCCCCTCGACGGAAAGCGAATGGCTTCCCCGCGATGCTCCGGTCGAGTTCTGCTCGTGGCATCACTCCGGACAGGTCGCCTGGCCGGCCGAGTACCGCGAATGGGCCGACGCCCGCGAGCGCCGCGCGCCCGCATCCGCACCGCGCGCCATGGCCGGACGCGAAACGCGATTCCGCATCACCAGCCCATCGAACGACACCACCTACCTCTTCGACCCGACGCTGCACCGCGAGTTTCAGTCCCTGCATCTCCGCGCCACCCACGACGCAACATGGCTGGTGGACGGGAAACCGGTATCGCGCGAATGGCCGTTACGCGCGGGGCAACACACGATCGTGGCCACAAACGGGCGGGGGGAGCGGGATAGCGTTGTGATCACGGTGAGGTAGCCGGTCTCACAGTCTGCTTGTACCACTTACCGACTCCCTTAATCGAGAGTCCTTCTCCCCCGCGGTTTCTTGCGGGGGAGAAGGTGGCGAAGCCGGATGAGGGGGCGCTACACGGGACGTAAGTCATGCACGAGCCAAATGTCAACCATCCACGCGGCGACTTCAATCGTCTCGGACCAGGCTTGAGTAGATCGCGCCTATCGCGCACGCCCCCCTCATCCGCCTTCGGCACCTTCTCCCCCCGCAAAAAAACCGCGGGGGGAGAAGGGCTCTCGACGAAACGGAATAGCAAGAACGGTTCAAGCAATACTGTGGACCGGACTCCTTCGAGGCACACGCGCGCCCAAGCGGAAAACCTGATCCCCAACCGCGCACGAATCCCGCATAATTACCGGCATGCATAAGCCTCTCATCGGCATCGGCTCGGATGTCGCGCAGAAGAATGGCGAGCGCGACCGGGCCTTTGTCTACACCACTTACATCGAATCGTTGAAACGCGCCGGCGCGGTGCCGGTGCTGATCCCGCCGCAGCCGGAAAACGCCGCCGACGTCCTCGACGGGCTCGACGGCCTCCTCCTCGCCGGCGGCGATGACTGCGACCCTGCCGCGTACGGCGAGGAGAAGCATCCGAGCTGCGAAACGATGGATCCGCGGCGACAACAGAATGACGTCGGCCTGGCCAGGCTGGCGCGCCAGCGGGGCGTGCCCACGCTCGGCATCTGCCTCGGCGTGCAGGTGATGAACGTGGCGGCGGGCGGAACGCTGATCCAGGACATCGCCTCGGCCGTGGACACGAAGATCGATCATGCCAGCGAGCCGAGCGACCGGCATCGCCACGACGTCCACATCGAGGCGGCGACGAAGCTGGGACGCATCCTTGGGACGCGCGCGCTGAACGTCAACTCATCGCATCACCAGGCCGTCGGCCGCGTCGCCGACGGGTTGCGCGTGACCGCCCAGGCGCCCGACGGCATCGTCGAAGCGCTCGAGGATCCGTCGCATGCTTTCTATCTCGGCGTCCAGTGGCATCCCGAAGACATGCCGGGAGAGCCCTCGGCCACGGCGATCTTCGGCGCGTTCGTCGATGCCGCGCGCAAACACGCTCACGAAAAGGAAAACGCCTCGACGGAATTGTCACCGGTCGGTGCCGCGCAATCGGAATAGCCACTTTCCCGGTGCCGTTTGCGACCGGCGAACGGGAGGATTCAATTGAAACGGACTGCCTTGCTCGCCGTGGCCCTGCTGCTCGTAGTACAGCAAGCCGTCGCTTCGCCGTGGCTCAAAGACATCGCCTCGGCCCAGAAGAAGGCGAAAGAGAAGAATCAGCTCATCTTCGTCGACCTCTTCGCGGACTGGTGCGGCTGGTGCCATCGTTTCGAACAGGAAGTGATCCCGTCGCAGGCCTTCCAAAGCTCGACCGACGACATGGTCCTCCTCCGTCTCAACACCGAGGATGGCAAGGACGGCTCCCGGTTCGCGCACGACTTCGGCATCAACTCCCTGCCGACCTTCCTCGTGCTCAACAGCGACCTGGTGATCGCCGGCATGATCAAGGGCTACATCCCTTCGACCGAGTTCAAGAAAACGATGGACGACGTCGAGGGGAAGTACAAAGACTTCATGAAGCGCGCCGGCGATGAGGCGTCGATCTCGAAGGATTACGCCAAGCGCCTGTCGCTGGCGAAGGAGTTCGAGTCGCGGGCCGCGTACGCGCAGAGCGAAACGCGGCTGCGGAAACTCGTCAGCGAGCCGGCCATCCCGGCCGGCGTCCGCGACGACGCCTACTTCGAGCTGGCCCTCACGCAGATCCTCCAGAAGAAGTTCGATGATGCGAAGAAGACCATCGCCAAGTTCGCCACGCTGCAGAACAAGGGCGATTCCTTCGAACGCTCGCGTCTTCTCATCGGCGACATCTACATGCAGCAGGGCAACGTCTCCGCCGCCCTCAACGAATACCGCTCCTTCAAGACCAAGTATCCAAACTCGCAGTACAACCGCAACCTCGACGTCATGATCCCGCAGCTCGAACGGCAGATTGGCGGACCGCGGAAGTAGGTTTCACCATTGCGAGCACAGTCGTTGAAGAGAGGCGGAATGTTGTTGAAGAGAGGCGGAATGTTGAATGTTGAATGTTCAATGTTGAATGTTGAATGGAAGCGAGAGCATCGCCAGCCCGTCCCGCTCATTCAACATTCAACATTGAACATTCAACATTCAACATTGGTTTTGATCCGCCGCCTGCTCGTACTCGTTTCTCTCCTCAGCACACCCGCATTCGCCCAACTCTCCTTCGGCGGAAGCGCCATCCCGCAACACGACCTGGTCAAGCTGACCGGCTCCATCGACCGGAAAACCGGCGGCGACGTGCATGGCGTGGTCACGGCCACGATCGAAAGCGGATGGCACGTCAACTCCAACAAGCCGCTCGATGACTTCGTCATCCCGACGGTGCTTTCGTTCGATCCGGCCACGGCCGATCTCGTCTCCGCCGACTACCCGCCGCACACCGTCCGCTCATTCAAGTTCAGCGGAGATCAGAAGCTCGCCGTCTACGAGGGAACGATCCGGATCCCGTTCACTGCGAAGCTGAAGGGTGACGGTCCTATCAAAGGGAAGCTGCACTACCAGTCGTGCAACGACAACGTCTGTCTCCCGCCGCGCGACGCGGAGGTAACGATCGACACGACCAACGTCGTGGCAGCGAGTGCTCCCGCGCCGGCAGCCGGATCGGCCAACTTCACCCCCCTCTCCGCCGCGCCGAAAGGCGCAACGCCACCTCCCGGCAACGACCGTCTCTCGGCGGCCTATGCCGAGCACGGACTACCGCTGACGCTGCTCATCCTCTTCGTCGGCGGGCTGGCCCTGAATCTCACGCCGTGCGTCTTCCCGATGATCCCGATCACCATGGGCTTCTTCGCCATGCAGAGCGATGGGCGCCGGTCGCGGCGATTTGCGCTCTCGATCTCCTACGTCATCGGCCTCGTCGTCACCTATTCGGTCCTGGGCGTTTTCGCCGCGCTGAGCGGCCGGATGTTCGGATCGTGGCTGCAGTCGCCGGCGGTGCTGATCGGCTTCGCGGTGTTGATGCTGATCCTGGCCTCGTCGATGTTCGGGGTGTGGGAGTTTCGCGTGCCGCAGTTCATCACCAACCGCTCGGCCGGCCGCGCCGGCGCGGCGGGGGCGCTGACGATGGGGCTCTTCGTCGGCATCGTGGCCGCGCCGTGCGTCGGGCCCGTGGTGGTGGCGCTCTTCACGCTCGTCGCCGCAATCGCCAGGCCGGCCATCGGCATGGCCATGTTCGCCACGCTCGCCTTCGGGCTCGGCTTTCCCTACCTGATCGCGCTGAACGCCCTTCCCAAGCCGGGCGAGTGGATGGTGCAGGTCAAGAAGGCGATGGGCTTCGTCCTCATCGCCATGGCTTTCTATTTCCTCCGCGGGGTCATCGGCGAGACGCCTTTCCGCCTCGGCGTTGCCGGCAGCCTGCTCATCGGGGCGATTTTTCTCTTCGCCAGCCGCGGCCAACGAGGCCGGGTCATGCGCCTCGCCTGCGCCACGATCCTCCTCGTCGGCGGTGTCGCCTTCGCCATCCCGCCACGCAAAGGGGTGGAGGTGAAATGGCAGAAGTACGATGCCGCGGCGGTCACGGCGTCGGCCGGCAAGCCGGTGATCATCGACTTCTTCGCCACCTGGTGCATACCGTGTAAGGAGCTCGACGAAAAGACGTTCAGCGATGCCGCGGTGGCGAAGGATCTGGGCCGCTTCACGCGCATCAAGGCCGATCTGACGAACGGCGATGATCCGCTGGTGCGCGAGCTGACGAAACGCTACGCCATCGTCGGCGTCCCCACGGTGGTCTTCCTCGATTCGGCGGGACACGAACAGCAGCAGTTGCGCCTGACCGGTTTCGAGAAGCCGGAACAGTTCCTGGCCCGCAGCCAGCAGGTGAAGTGACGACGCTGACGCTCGACGCCGTGCAGCGCGTGCGCGACCGCATCGCGCGGGCTCACGCGCTGGCGAATGAACGGTTCCGCGAGGCCTTCGCATCCGGAACCGGCCCATTGCCGCCCAAGGCGCATATGGCCATGCAGGCGGCCGCGCTGGTCGAATGCGCGTCGGGACTTCGCGTGAAAGGCGAGATCCGCTACGACGTCATCGGCGACGAGAGCACGCCGTACGTCGAGCGGGGCAAGCCGGTCTACGAAGCCTTCGACGTCGATCGAAACCCGGAGGCCATCTTCGAGTACTGGCTGGTCATCAGCGACATCGTCGGCGCGACGTCGTGGCGCATGACCCGCCTGATCGCCACCGCGGACGACTACGATGCCGCGCTGATGCGGATGCAGTCGCCGCAGATCGTCCGCGCTCTCATCGTCACCCATCTCCCCTCCGTCGACGCCCGCGACGACGGCACCGCCCTCCTCGAAGCGACGGTCTACACCCGCGCCGAGGAGGAACGAATCGAGCGCCGCCAACTCCTCCTCGACGTCCACAACGAGTTCCACTACCACGGGCGGGCGTTGCTGGCCGAGGGGAGGGGCGGGGTGAGGGTGTGACGGCGCTTGGCGCGTTGTCGGTTGTCGGTTGTCGGTTGTCAGGTGATATCCGGTAGCGGTCGCGTTGCAGAGCAGCGTAGCTACCTGCGCGTTGTCGGTTATCGGTTGTCGGTTGTCAGGTGATGTCCGGTAGCGGTCGCGTTGCAGAGCAGCGTAGCTACCTGGAAATGGAGTGTCCGAGCGTCCGCCAGACCGTCGAATCGTCGACCAACGACGGTAAGAGCTGGACGAAAACGTTCGACGGTCTGTACGTCAGGCGGAAGTAAGTCGCGCCGGAGGCGCATCGGATATCAGCCGGTGGCAAGCGCGAACGCGCGCAGCCACCGGAACAGATGCGTGATCATTTCGCAGCCCCGGAGGGGCGTCGGAGAATCGGAGAATGCCGCACTTGTGGTGAGCTCCGACGCCCCTCCGGGGCTGGAGAAACAGAACCAACCGAGGTCCGGTGGCTGCGCGCTCCGCGCTTGCCACCGGCTAATCTCCGGTGCGCCTCCGGCGCTGATGGTGCGTTCATCCGGCTTGGTCGGTGAGTCGTCCGGCTCAGGCGGTGAGTCGTCCGGCTTGGTCGGTGCGACGTCCGGCTTTGGCGGTGCATCGTCCGGCTTTGGCGGTGCATCGTCCGGCTTGGTCGGTGCGACGTCCGGCTTGGCTGGTGCGACGTTCGGCTCGGGCTGTGCGACGTCCGGCTTGGCCGGTGCATCGTCCGGCTTGGTCGGTGCGACGTCCGGCTTGGCTGGTGTGACGTTCGGCTTTGGCGGTGCGTCGTCCGGCTTGGCCGGTGCGCCGTCCGGCTTGGCTGGTGCAACGTCCAGCTTGGGCGGTGAATCGTCGGGCTCGGGCGCCTAGTCACCCGGCGTACGCACCAAGTCATCCGGCGTACGCACCAAGTCACCCGGCGTACGCGCTGAGTCATCCGGCGTACTCGCCAAGTCACCCGGCGTACGCGCCCAGTCACCCGGCGTACGCGCCCAGTCACCAGGCGTACGCGCCCAGTCACCCGGCGTATGCACCAAGTCACCCGGCGTATGCACCAAGTCACCCGGCGTACGCGCCGAGTCATACAGCGTACGCACCAAGTCACCCGGCGTACGCGTTGCGTCATCGGGTTCACGCGGCAAGCCGGACGCCTGCTCGCTGAGTTGAGGCATTAGCTGGTGCAAGCCGTCGGAGCTCTGTTTGAGCTGGACGTTTCGCGCTGCGAATCCAACGGATTGCCCCGGAGCGCTGGCGTCTCGCCTGCTGGCCCGGAGCCTGTCCTGAGCGGAGTCGAAGGGTCTCGCCCCCGGTCTGGCAAGACACCACACATTCGCTTGTATCCCTTCAGCCGCGAGACTCTTCGCGCCGCTCACCGCAGGCTCCGCCGAGCCGGTCGGCGAGGCGCCAGCACTGCCATTCGAAGGGAGTTCAAAAAAAACCCTTGACATTGCTTGAAATCTGTGATACTATCCCAAACCTCGCTAAGCTGGCTCGCCAGCCGATCGAGACTGGAGCCGGCGCTCGTGAGAGCCCCACGCTCCTGGCGGCCAACGGATGGGACGACGGCGCTGGATAGTGCGACTGTTCTCATCTTTGCGGGAGTTGAGCGGTGCTCCTCCTGCCGCGGGCTCTCGAAGTGTGCGCACACTTCGGGAAAACATCAACCGGAAGAGCGGCGCGTTGCCGTCTCCTCCAGCCGGTGGCCGCCTGCACTCGTGCACAAAGTGCTCGTCGTTCCCCCGGCTTTACCGCCATGGAAGGAGAACCACGACATGAGTAGCAAACAGAAACCGGAGAAACCGTCTGCCGCCGCGGACATCCCGCAACCGGCACCAACATTGGCCCCCGAGGTGGTGGTCGAGCAGTTGCGCGTCATGCGAGGGCAGATCGGCGAAGTGTCGCCTCTGACGCCCGACCAGCGCAAAACGCTGCGCAACCACGCGCGCACGACCAACGCCATTCTGCAGGCGTCGATCAACGTCATCGGTGCGCTCGATAACGTCGCGCAGGCGGTCGGGCAGCCGGCGGACAACGTGCGTCAGTTGTACGACGAGGCCAACCGCTGGACGGCGGTGGAGGATGAGCTACGGGGGATGCTGAACGGCGTCGCCGGGGCGAACCTTATCCGCCGTGAGCGCGTGGCGCTGGTGACCGCGCAGGCCTTCAGCATCGGAGTGCAGTTGGCGCGCGACCCGGCCAACGCCATCCTCGTGCCGCACGTGCTGGAGATCAAGCGGTTGAAGAGCATCAACCGCCGCAAGAAGGGGGCGCAGGCTCCCGGAACGCCGCAGTCTCCGGCACCCGGAACACCGCAGTCACCGGCGCCTGTCACGCCGGCACTGGCGGGTAGCGAAACGTCCGACAGCGAGCAGCGTAAACTGTGATGTGAGGGAGTGAGACCGGGCGCGCGCAAGCGCGCCCGGTCGTTTCCACGCGACAACCGACAACCGACAACGCGCCAAAGGCGCCCGTCATCGGAGAAAGGCCATGAGAGAACGAGCACTCGAGTTTCTCAATACCGAGGAAGGGAAACGCGTCGAAGAGTACCTTCGCCATGATGGGTGGCTGAAGGATGAAGTCCCGGGAATCCCGCCGTGGGTGACCTACTCCGAGCTACGCCGGATGGCGGCGCGTCTGCGTTCCGGCAAGCTGCGCGGGGACCCTCGGATTCCGCCAAACGAACAGGCCGACCTGATCGAACGGTCGATCCGGCAGGACCAGCTCGTGAAAGGGATGTTGAAAGCGGAGCGTAATTCGATGGAGTTCGAGCGCGAGCGTGAGCAGAGGGACGAAGCGAACCGCAGAAGAGGCCTGCGAGCCGGTTTCCACCGCCTCAAGAGCTCCCCCCAGGCCGCCGACCCCGACAGCCCCGTGGCCAAGAAAGTCCGAAGCCTCAACCGCAAGCTCCGGAACGAGCTTGGAGCGCCGCGGAGGCGCAGGAAAGGGTGATCCGCGCTCGAGGGGACGTTCATCCGCAGATGAACGCAGATGAACGCAGATGGTGTGATTTGCGGTTTCTCCGCGTCCATCTGCTGATAGAAAGAGCTTGCGCTTCCCAAGATCGAGAGAGCCCGCACTGGGCGAGCGAAAGCAGTCGAAGGGTGCCGACAGGCGGATGGGGGCGCATCCGAGAAAAACGAAGGGCTGACCCAAGGGACTTCACCTGACGACAGAGCCGAGTGATGCCGGCATTCAGAGGCGAAATTGCTCAGCCGCGATAACATCCCGCTCCTTGCGTAAACGCAAGAGAAACTGTCGTCCGACGTCAGACAGCATGAATTCCTTTGAACTGTATCCGGGATTTGGAACGTTGACCAATCCAAATTCCTCGAGCTTTCGGCCGCTGTCGAGGTGTGGCGTATTCTTCATGTCAAACTCACGAATCAAGCGGGCGGACAGACGCCAGAATAGATGTAGCAGCCCAGTCGTTTCATCGCCGAATGCTTCCGTAATCTTCAATAGCGCCTCACCGGTCTCGCCGGCCAGCTCATTTGAAGATAGCTGGGTCGTGGCAAGGATGCGGTAAAGGTCGTCGAAGGACAGGCCATTATATCGTGCCCCCGCGTTCGCTGCAATTTCACTTCGGAGCCGTGCATTCTCTTTTGACAGCCTTGCTACTTCGTCGGCGATCGGAGCAAGGTCGACATTTTCACTGATGCGAACCCAGCCGGACATATCAGGACGCTCAGCTATTTCCGGCAAGGTCTTCAGAATCGCCAACTGCACATCCTTTGGCTCGCGCCAGTACCGAACCATACGTGTCTCGACAAGAGCACGAAAGCGGCGGAGTTCGTGGACGCGTTCTGTCTCGATTGCGAGCACACCTAGACGTCTTACGCGCTCCTCGACATCTTCTGGACGCAGCACCACCGCGAACAAGGGCTTCCCACGTTCGATCGCATACTCGTACTCTAGATGGACATAACTCTTTTGCGTCAACGGCTCGACACTTCCATATCGTCCGCCAAGTATGAGTAGAAAAACGTCTGAATCGTCGATCCAGCGGCGGATTACTTCGAGCTGAGATTGATCGCCAGCTGCGAAGAGTTCCATGCCTGCTGGGATATGACCCGCCGCCAGGACCGCCTCCACCGCACTTTGACGTTCTGCGATCAGGTCAGTATACGTCGACGAAACAAATACCTGAAGCTTCTTTTTTTGCGCCACGCTATCGCTCCTCAAAGAGGCATTCGTCAAAAACGTGCTACCACAATGGAAATTCGATATGCTTCGCAGATACGGAACTGGCTCCCACCGCGTTCGCGAGAAGAAGGGCACTCTCCACGACGGCGAAAAGTTCGCGTACATTGCCAGGCCAAACATGCTTTGTAAGGATCTGCATAGCATCGCCGTCGAATGGCACCGGGTCGCAAAATGAACGTGCTCGTTCGTTAACACAGTATTCGACTAGGAGAGGCAAGTCTTCCATGCGCTCCCGTAGCGGTGGCATGTGAAGGGACAGACCAAACAATCTATAATATAGGTCGCGTCTAAATTTATGACTTCGCAGTGCGTCGGCTAGATCGACATTTGTCGATGCCAGAACACGCACATCGGAGGTTAACTCCCTGTCGCTACCAACAGGGTTGAATCGCCCACTGTCGATGGCACGCAGTAGTTTCGCCTGAAGCCCGGGGCTCGCTTCGCCAACCTCATCTAGAAATAGCGTCCCGCGATCTGCGATGAGAAAGTAGCCCAGCCGGTTATCGAACGCGTTTGTGAATGCTCCACGCTTGTGACCAAACAGTTCGGACTCGATTAGCGTTTCCGAAACAGCAGCGCAGTTGATGGAGCAGAAGGCACGGGAGTGTCGCCGACTAAGTTTGTGAATTAGTTCTGCGACCATCGTCTTGCCGGTGCCGGTTTCTCCTGTAATCAGAATGTGTTTGTCGGTGTGTGCGATTAGCTCTAGTCGCTGGCGCACGGCCCGAGCGGCCTCGCTATTCCCCAAGAAGTTAGAGTTATGCGGTGCAGTCTGGCGCTCTGTTGTTACATCGGAATCGCTGGATTCTGACGCGATGACGTTCGCAGCGGCCAACCGTGTTTTCGCGTGGCTCAGCTTCCCGGCAATTCGCGCCTCATCAGAAGTGAATTCGTAACCCGTGCCCTTCGCATGCGCCGCGCGACCGCCCTTTGAGGCGATTTCCTTTCGTTTGGCGGGGTCCATAGCGGCGAAACCAATCTTTCGCTTATCCAGAGTCATCCTCCGATTGTCGCAGAGTTCTGACTCAGGAGATCAAGAAGAGTGATAGGGGGTTAGGCCTTCGTTGTTTGCTCCAGCTAAACTACTGAAAGAAGGGACCTTACGGCGTCACGATGTCTGCGTTGCGCGGCACGATAGGTATACCGCCGCCTGACGCCACGGTGCGCCGCGACGCTGCCCCTTCCGTGTGCGAGCCGTTCTCTGGGTGCGGACGCGGGCCCAGAGCGATATTGATATCGGCGGCATGCAGAACGAGACTGGCCTTTTCGGGATGTTTGGCCAGACGGCTTTGGAGTTAAAAAAATGGTGTCAGACGTTCGTTGTCGATCTCTCTGATCGAGTTCTACAGGCTGTAGAGGCCAGTGTTGTGTCGTGCTGAGTTCCAGAGAAGAACCCTAACGACGCGATTGACGATGAGGTCTTGCAACATTGCCAGTACCCGCCGGAAGTGATAAAATAACTGCAGATGAGGAAGGAGTACGATCATGCCTCTGGGCAAACATGAGCGCACGCAGGCTGGAACGTTTCGTCGGGAGCGCGGAGATTCTCTCGCTAAGAACTTGCGTGAGGACTACCCTGAGTTCGAGAGCGTTCATGGCAGCACACGACTCGATACGCTCAGGGACCGCTTCGGAGTAACGTCCCTGAATGGGGTCCGGGAAGCTCTTCGCAAGAAATAGCTCGAGTCTGCTGATCTAATCTTGACTTGCCTGCCGGCAGGATCGCAGACCACAGATCCAATAGGTAGCACGACGCTTTCACTCCAAGCACCGGAGAACGTGTGATTCTTTTTTACAAGTACCGATCACTTCGATACGAGTGACGAAAGGTTCGTCGTGTCGAAGACCGACGTCAATTCAGCCACTTTGCATTGTAGTGCGATGGCCAGCCGGACGACGGTGAGAAGGTTTGGAAGCTTGAATCCAAGCTCGATGTCGCTCACGTGAGTCTGTGCAATCCCGGCTCGCTCGGCGACCGCCTGCTGTGCCAGCCCACGCTTCATGCGGATCTCGCGCATGCGTTTCCCGAACAGCTCTCCGGCCACCGTAGTCTCCCTCAAGTGTCACTCCGAGCCTTGACAAACTCCGCCCGCCGACATACATTTAAGTTAGTAAGTACGAGGCGCCCAACCATGCTTGAACCCGACCTCATCTCCCGCATCCGTCACATCTTCCTACAGCCACGGCCGCATGTCAGCATTATGCAGGCGGAGGGGCTCCTCGTGTGGACCCGGAGGCAGATGTCCGAGGCTATCGAGAATGGTGAAGTCGAGCTGTGGACGACGCCGCTCGGGAAGTGGTTCCCGCGGGCGGAGATGATGGCCAAGGCGCTGGAGATCTGGCCGATGCACGTCATCGAAGATGCGCTCGGGGACGATGCGGACGGCATCCTGCCGCAGGCGATCCGGAGCGCGGAGCTGCGCGTCCGGCTGCCGCGGCATCACATCGACATGCCGCACTATCGAGCAGACCAGCAGGAGACCACCGTCAGCGGTGTTCTCGAGCGGGAGCTGGACGGCATCGCCAGCGCGCACATCGAGGAGCTGTCGGCGGCGTTGCCGGGCTTCGCCGAGGCGATGGCGTGGCCGGTTGGTTGATCAAAGGCTTTATCCGCAGATGGCGCAGATAGAACGCAGATGGAGACGGTTTTATCTGCGTACATCTGCGTCATCTGCGGATGAGCCTTATCCGGCAAGCGCGAGACATTCGCAGTTTCTCTTCACGTGATCAGCCCTGCTAGCATCTCGAACGATTTCAATTCGTGCCCGAGGAAGTTGCGACGGAAGAACGCCGCCAGCGAACGGACTTCGATCAGGACGTCGGGGGCGACGTCACGCAGCGCGAACTCGCTGACGGGCATACGCATGATGGCATCGAGTACCTCGGCGACATCGTTGGCGATGACTTGCGCGTGCTCCGCGCCGCACTTCGTGCAGACAAACCCATGCGTCTGTGCGTCGAACCGCAACGGCCGTCCGAGTGGCTCATCGCATGCGTTGCAGTTCCGCAGCGACGGCAGCACGCCCGCCAGCCGCAGGATCCATACCTCGGCATATGCAACGACGCGCAACGGTACCGCCCCCTCAAGGAGCGCCTCGGTGGTCCGATCGAGCAGCCGGTAGATCAACTCCGCCGGATCGCCCGACTGGGCGAAGGTGTCGACCGTCTCCGCGAGATACGACGCCGCCACGCTGGCCGCGAGATTCTGCTGCGCCGGAAACAGCGAGCGGATCAGATCGACGGACTCGATGCGTACGACTTCGTCTCCCTCGCGCTCGATGTAGCCGATCCTCACCTTTGCCAGAGGTTCGAGCGATGCCCCGAACCGCGTCCGCATCGACCGCGCCCCATACGCGTATCCCTTCACCTTGCCGTGGTCGGGCGTGAGAAACACGACCAGCTTGTCCCGCTCGCGCGCGGGGAAGGTGTGCAGGATGATCGCCTCGGTACGTTGGGGACGCATTCAGATCAGAGTACATTGGATAAGAGCGGTGTTCGGATATCGATGCGATATCGAGTGGTGCTTCACGAGTCGGATGAGGGCTTCGCGGTATTCCTCGCCAGTCGTGCGCGCACGTATAATGCAGGCATGACGGCTCGCGAACTTTTGATTCATGAAGTTGAGTCCCTCGATGACCTCGAGTTCGAGTACGTCGCGCGTCTCGTGCACTCGCTTCGGTCGAGACCGAGCGAAGCACCGCTGCCATCCTGGGATCCGGCAGTTTACGGTCCTCTTTACCGTGAGTTTGCGCTCGAGGACAGCCGTCTGGCTGAAGAAGGCATGTCGGACTATGCCGATGCTCTTGCTGCTGAGGATCGTGATTGAATCCTCAGCGGGGAGAGGTGTGGTGGGCGAGCCTCGATCCGATCGTCGGATCCGAACAGGGCGGACGGCGCCCTATTCTGGTGCTTCAAAACGATGCCGTATCCTCGTTCACGACGACAGTCGCGGCCATTCCTCTCACGACAACTCTTCGCAGATCGCAACTTCCTTCAGCAGTCTTCGTGCCCTCTGCTGGTACGGGCTTGCCGTCCGATTCAGTTGCGTTGTGCCATCAGATCAGGGTCCTCGACAAGTCTCGCCTTCATGGACGAATCGGCACGTTGCCGGTCGACCTGATGCGGCAGATCGAGTATTCGGTTCTGTTTACCCTCGGGATCGTCCAGCCAACTTCAGCGGCGAAATGAACCTTCGACGTGCCTACTCCAGCCTTGCCTGCCGGATGTAATCGAGACGCGGAAACTGGCGGATCAGGTAGGCGTTGCCTTCGGCGAAGAGCGCGTCCTGGTGGCCGGCGCGCATGCCGCCGCCGGCGGTTTCGCCGTAGCCTGAATAGAGCCGGTCGACGACGTCCATCCCCGAGGTGACTGTGCCGATCGGGGCGAAACCCTGCGGATCGAATTGCTTGTTGTCGGCGAGATTGATGAAGAGCTGCGTCGTGCGCGTGTTCGGGGTGGTGAAGGCGTAGGCGATCGTCCCGCGGACGTTCGATTGTTTCGGAGGGTCGTCGGGAATGGACGCCGATCGCCATGCCTGGGCGAGGCGCGGATTCCCCGGAATGCCGAACTGCGCGAAGGCGCCCTGGCGGACGCGGAAGAAACGCTGGCCGTCGAAGAAATGATGCGCGGCAAGGTTGTAGAAACGATCGGCACCGATCGGCGCCCAGCTCCGGTGGACCTCGACGATGAAGTCGCCCTGGCTGGTGGCGAAGCGGACGTGAAACAGTTCCGGAGCGCGTGCTTGCAGCCGGCTATCGTTTGGATTGAGAAAAATCGGTGAACAGGCGAGCGTAAGGACAATGAGAAGGAGACCTCGGCGCATGCGTGCATTCTCACCCAGTTGACACCCCGACCCATTCGCCGCTACCCTCCTCGGACGATGAACGCGCCGCGCAACTGGTGGTGGTTTCGCCGCAGCTAGCGGGTAGCGCGTGAGACGCGCCCCGCAACGGAAGGGGCGCGAATATCGACCGGTCGTATCCGCACCTCTTCCCGATGAGGATGAGGCTAACGTTGATGCAACTGGTCGTAACGATCTACGAAGAGACGCCGGAAAAGGCCATCGATGTGATCCGCGCATTGCGCGACGATCACGATGCCATCGAGCTGCGCGTCGATGGCTTTGGAGGATACGCCGTCGATTGGGCGGCGGTGCGGGCGGCGACGGCGAAGGCGGTCATCGCCACGAATCGCGGCGGGGCGCCGGTGGTTGATGCTGATGCGGACCTCGTCGACGTCGAGTGGGGCCGTCCCATTCCGGCAGGACGGCGCGTGGTGCTCTCGCATCACGATTACGAGGGGATGCCCGAGGTTGACGTCCTCGTCACGGAGATGCGCGCCGACCACGTGAAGATTGCCGTGACGCCGTGGAACTTCGCTGACAACGTCCGCCTGCTGGCGGTCCTGGAAGAGAGGAGCAACCTCTCCGTCATCGGCATGGGAGGCCGCGGTTTGTATGCCCGCATCCTGGCTCCGTTCTTCGGATCGGAGTTGCAGTTCGTCAGCGTCGACGAGAACCGGCAAGCCGCGCCGGGGCAGCTCACGTTGGCGCAGGCGCTGGCGATCTATGGCCCGAATCGCAAGGCGTTGCATGCGGAGAGGATCTTCGCCATCGTCGGCAACCCGGCCGCACACAGCGGCTCGCCGGCCATTCACAACGCCATTTTTCGTGAGCGTCGCGTCGCGGCGGCGTACGCGATCTTCGAGACCGATGACTTTCGCGACATCGCCGAGCCATTTGTCCGAGGGGAACGTTTCGCGCCAACCGGCATGTCGATCACCGCTCCGTTCAAGGAAGAAGCATTTTCGTTTGCAACGGAGATCGGCGCGGACGTCCGTCCGAACGCGCGTGAGGCGGAAGCGGTGAACACGCTCGCTCGGATCGGCGGCCGGATCATCGCCGACAACACCGACGTCGACGGCTTCGCGGCGCTGATCGCAAGAACCTCGGCACGGACGGCGGCGGTCATCGGCGCGGGCGGCACGGCACGGGCGGCGCTGGTGGCCCTTCGCCGCGCCCGCATCGAATCAATGGTATTCAATCGCACGGCGGGGAAACTGAGTGCTCGGCCGCTCGTTCAGTTGCCGTCGTGGCGCGGCGATCTCGTCATCAACACCCTGCCGCAAAACGTATCCATTCCGCTGCCGGATGCCGCTACCATCATCGAAGCGGCATACGGACGCGATTCTCACGCAGACTTCAACGGACTCGATCTCCTCCGCGCGCAAGCGGCGCGGCAGAGCGAGCTTTTTCTCGAGGCATGTCAATGAATCTGGATGACCTTCGCAAGGATTACGACATCGTTCCCATCGCTCGCGAGTTGAGCGCGGACGCCATCACCCCGGTGGCGGCTTTCGCCGCCCTATCCGGCGATGGCGAAGCCTTTCTCTTCGAGAGCGTCGAACGAGGTGAAAACGTCGGCCGCTATTCGTTCGTCGGCTTCGAGCCGCGGCGCAGCCTTCGCTTCGACGAGTCGACGCCCGATCCGGTGGGCGTGCTGAACAACGAGCTGCAGCCGCTGCGCGTTTACGGCGAGGAATCGCTTCCGCCGTTCTTCGGCGGCGCCGTCGGTTTCTTCGGCTACAGCGTGGCCGGCTGGATCGAGCGCATCCCCGATTCGTATCAAAACGAGACCGGCATCCCCGACGCGCGGCTGATCTTCTTCGATAACGTCGTCGTCTTCGATCACGTGAAGCAGCGCCTTTACGTCATCGCCAACATCTTCACCTCGGATGCGCATGCGTCGATCGAAGAAGCAAACGCGCGCCTCGACCGCGCCATCGAGCGGTTGCGCGCCGCGCGTGTGGAGCTGCTGGCGTTTCCGGACAAAGGGGCGGACGTGACGTTCTCTCCCAACATTCCGAGGGAGGACTTCGAGTCGGTCGTACGGACGGCGAAGGAGGAGATCATCTCCGGCGAGATCTTTCAGATCGTTCTGTCGCAGCGCTGGAGCACGGAATTCTGCGAGTCGGACGCGTTGACGCTGTATCGCGTGCTCCGCTCGATCAATCCGTCGCCGTACATGTTCCTGCTCCGCACGCCCGAGTGCACGCTGGTCGGCGCCTCGCCGGAGATGCTGGTACGCGTCGACGGCACGCGCGCGGAGACGCGGCCGATCGCCGGCACGCGCCCGCGTGGAGCGACGCCGGCTGAAGACGCTGCTCTGGAGCAGGCGCTCCTGGCCGACCCCAAGGAGCAGGCCGAGCACCTCATGCTGGTCGACCTCGGGCGCAACGATCTCGGCCGCGTCTGCGTCAGCGGCTCGGTCTCCGTCTCCGACTTCGCCCACATCGAGCGCTACAGCCACGTCATGCATCTCGTCACGAACGTCCAGGGAACGCTGCGCGGCGACCGCAGTCCCGTCGACCTGTTCCTCTCCTGTTTTCCCGCCGGCACGCTCACCGGCGCGCCGAAGATCCGAGCCATGGAGTTGATCGATGCCCACGAAACCACGCGCCGCGGCCCGTACGGCGGCGCTGTGGCCTACTTCGGCTTCAGCGGCAACATGGATTCCTGCATCGCCATCCGCACGATCGTGCTGGCCAAAGGCCACGCCTCCGTCCAGGCCGGCGCTGGCATCGTCTATGACTCTGATCCCGCGCGGGAGTATGAGGAGGCGATGAGCAAGTCGGCCGCGCTGAAGCAGGCGATCAGCGTGGCGAAGAAGGTGTTGGATCGATCGTAGGCAGGGTGCGCGAATTAAGCGTGCTCAAAATCGCTCGCTCGACCCACTCCGTCGTCGTGACGCCTTCGGCTTCAGCGACTGCGTCGACGCGGAAGAGCAGGTTTATCGGCAATCTCCAGGTGACCGCGATGCGCCGCGATGTGCGGATTGGCCTGCCGGGCTTTGCTGGTCGTTTTGGCACTGGCAACAGACTCCTTTGACGGTGCAACAAGGCCTTGCCTGATTCCCAGTCGCAACCAGATGTCCTTAAGCACTACGTAGAGCGGGTCGCTAAGAACTTCCTGGCGATTCCGCGAAGCTCTAAAGACGGGAGAGCCGAAGGAAAACGCGAAATCTTCAAACTCGAGCCAGGGGACGTTCTCATCGAGCTTCTCGAGAGCCGATTGGTAGAAACGCTTTCGATCTCTGTCGAGGTGCGACAGATCGATCTGCAAACCGGAATCACGATTGAGGTATCTCATTTCGGTTTCTTCTTCGCGCGGCGGAGAGCTAGATGAGCTTGAAGTGAACTCGTACGGCTTCGAAGTACATCACTTCCTGCCCAAACACCTCACGCGCCTCGGCCAGGAAAGCCTCCAGACGTTGAAGCTCGGATTCTTCGACGATTACGATCTTGACGCACCGATGCTGCTCGGTCATTCCTCTCCAGGTGCCTCTTGACGCCAGTTCGTGGTACGCACCGAACGTGACGATGTTATCCAGCCACCAAGCCCAAACACCTGCTGGAAAGGGTTCTCCGTCGTTTCCAAGAAGGGGGAAAAGCATCGTTACCTTGGTCGCGTTTGGATCGAGCATTCGGTGCTCCTCGTAACCTTATGCACCCGATCATATGGTTACCTCCTTATCAACAATATGAGCTTCTCACTTGATTATGTCAATACAAAATTGACCTATGTAACTTCGACCAGGCGTCTTACCGCCCTACGGAGTGGTCCTTGGTCGCCTCAAACCTCACCTTCGCCGCACCCAGCGTGTGCAGCAGCTCCGCCACCCGCCCTTCCGCGTTCGTCTGCGCGAGCTGCAGGATGCCGCGATGGATCGCCTCGTTGCGGATGTTCTGTTCCGCGTATTGGCGGGCGCGGCCTTCCATGCCGATGTCGGCGCGGCGGAAGACGCCGGTGCGGCGCTGGATGACGTGCGAGGCGCGGTTGTCCAGGCGCGAGACCAGGAGTTGCGGTGGGGGGAGGCGGACGACGATGGTGCCGTCGGGCTCGCGGTGGACGTCGTCGGGTTTCAGGAGTGAGAGGTCGACGCCGGCGATCACGTCGCCGGCGGAGTAAAGCGTCAGTTCGTCGCCGGCCAGCGCGTTCGGGATCAGGTCATACGTCTGCGTGACGGTGCTGACGCTGGCCACGCGCATCGTGGCCGTTTCCAGCCGATTCAGATCGCGGACGCGGGTGACGAGGGTGCCGATGTCGGCCATCTCCTCTTTGCGCGTTACGGCTGTGGTTGCTATCTGTTCCAGACGATGCGCGACGTACCAGGCCGCGGTGGCGATGCCGAGGAGGATTACCAGACCGACGGATGCGAGGAGCGCGGCTGTCTGGCGTCTTGTCATCGATTCCACAATTCCGTTCGCTTTTGGAATTTTCTGGTATCCTGCTGTCATCCCGGTAGGATTCAAGGAAGCATTCAAGCGGATGGGCCGCTTGCCTTCGGCCTGACTTACACCCCGCTATCCCTCCGGAGCCGCCACTGCTTCTCGATGTGTCCGGCAAAGCTTGATCTGCCGGTTTCGAGCCACTCCGTCAAGAGGTCGACGCTGATCTCGTCGAGCGAGTCGATGATCGACAAACTTGCTGCCTGCGCAACGCGCTCGATCGGCTTTTCGAGCAAGGCCACAACCTTCGCTGATCGGGTCAAACGCCAGGCCAGCTCCTCGTCGCGGTTCATGGCCAGGATGCGGCTCGCAGTAAGAGTCAGGAGAACGGCGGCGTTCCAATTCGTCGGGCGATCCCAGCGCGGCGGAATGACGAAGTCCGCGGCGTTGATCTCGCCGGCCAGTGCGGCGATATGGCGTTCGGTGGCCAACCGGATCGGGCCGAGGTCGGAGTGAAAGAGCATCTCGAAGTGATCGTCGCGCGCCTCGCCGGTCAGCGATTGCGCCAGCGCGTTGCGCGCCGTGGCGTCCAACTCGACGGGAACGCCGGCGAAGAATGATGCCTCGTACGTCCTGGCCAGCTCCGCGAGTTGGGCGAGGGCGGCGAGATCGGTCGTCACCGGAAAGATGATCGGAATGACCACGCCCCACCGCAGCCCGCGCTCTTTCGCCTCGGCGAAGAGAGTGCCGAGGCGCGCCAACTCCAGCGGCCACGCGGCGATGGTGATCACCGCATTGTCCGGAACCTGCCGCGGCAGCGCGCCGCGCGCCGAGACGAGCTGCATCGCCGCAACGTGCTGGCCGGCGCAGAACTGCAGCACTTCCTCGCCGCGTCCGAAGATGACTTCCGCGAACTCGGCGGCATCGATCAGCGCCGGCGCGTGCAGAGGATGCCGCGTCGTGCTGCGCTCCAGATCGTCGCGGACGTTGTCGCAGACCGAGACCTCGAAGCGCTCGGCAAAGGAAGCGCGCAGATCGAGGTAGTCGACGGCGATCGGTGCCGCGCGCCGGGGGCTGTACGGTGCGATGGTGGTGGCCGCCCAGTACGGCGGCTCCGGCACCTGTGTGCGCGCGATGCGCAAATGCGGCGTTTTCTTGTAGATGATCACGCCGCGACAGTGTATTCGCGTCTCAGCGCGCGATATACGGCGCGACGAGCGAACGGACGTACTTGGCGATCATGTCCAGCTCGAGATTCACGCGGTCGCCGATCGCGGCATCGCCGAGGTTTGTACGGCGGAGGGTCTCCGGAATCAGCGCCGCTCCGAAGCTCGCCCCGTCCGGCTCGACGACGGTGAGGGATACGCCATCGACGGCAATCGACCCCTTGTCGACGATGAGCTCCGCGTATTCGGCCGGGCAGCTCCACCGATAGACAGCGAAGCCGCCTTCGGGTGCGATCGACAGGAGCCTGCCGACGCCGTCGACGTGTCCCTGGACGAGGTGCCCGCCCAGCCGGTCGCCGAGGGCCATGGCGCGCTCGACGTTGACGCGCGTGCCGCCGGTCAGCGCTCCCAACGTCGTGCGATCGAGTGTCTCGTTGGAGACGTCGGTGAGAAGCGTCCCGTCATCCTGCGGAAGAACGGTCAGGCAGACACCGTTCACCGCCAGGCTCTCGCCGAGGGTGAACGGCTCGCTGTCGGTCGTGCGCAGCCGCAGCCGCGCTCCCGACGTGAGGCGTTCGAGAGAATCGATGATGCCGCTGTGATTGATGATGCCGGTGAACATGTTACGGCTCTGGCACTCCGAGTTCTCGGCAAATCTTTTTGGCGAGCGAGTTCGGAGTTTCGTTGTGTCTTGGAACGGCCTGAATCTGGCCGTTCTGTGGATTGCACCAAAGCTCGTGCTCCTTGCCTTGGCGCTTCAGAAAGCAGCCATTCCGTCGCAGATGCCGCAGCAATTCTCGCTGTTTCACTGAACCACAACGGTGCCGCGGATTGCACTCTCTGGCACTCCCCGTAGACCATCTTCGCGACGATCTTCGAGGATGAGGGCAATCGCTTCGGCCAGATTTTGGCGAGCGGCCTCAGGGGAGCGGCCTTGTCCATTGGCACCTGGAATCTCAGGTGAGTAAGCGACAAACCATTCGTCGTCTTGCTCGATGATGGATGTGAACTCGTTGTGCATGGCGTGATTCTACCGCAGGGGTGCGTGCGCCCAACGACCCTGTGCTCACGGGCGGGGGCCGTTCAATCCGCCGAACCTTTTCGCTGCTGGTTGAGCATCTCGCTCGACCTCCGTTCAGCCAACGCACGCATACGCGGTAATCATCACATCCCCGCCCACCACTTCCACCCGATCAAACTGAAAGCGGTAGGCGTCGGTCAACTTCGCGACGCCGTCGCCGCTGAAGATCGAGGGCGCTGTAGAACCACCCACGATCATCGGAGCAATGAAGACGATCATCTTCTGCCACAACCCTCGGCGGATGAACTCCGAGAGCACCTGCGAGCCTCCTTCGACGATCACCGAATGGATACCGCGCTCGTAGAGATCGGCGAGAAGCGCATCGAGGTCGGCATCATCGACGATGTGAATCGTCCTGCCGCCATCGGTGAGGACATGCGCGTCTGGCGGCACGACGCGGCCGCGGTCGAGGATGATGCGCGTCCAGCCGGCGCGGGCGGTGTTCCAGCCGAGGCGCCGGGTGAGGTGAGGATTGTCGGTGCGTACGGTGCCGCCGCCGGCCAGGATGGCGTCGTACTCTTCGCGCAGCTCCAGACTCTTCTGGCGCGCGGCCTCGGAGGTGATCCATTTGCTTTCGCCCGTGACCGTGGCCAGTTTGCCGTCGAGCGTCATGCCGGCCTTCAGCAAGACGAAGGGGCGGCGATGGGTGACGGCGTGAACGAATGTCTCATTGAGTTTTCGCGACTCGTCTTCGAGGACTCCGGTGACGACGTCGATGCCGGCCTCGCGCAGTTTCTCGACGCCACCGGCGGCGATCGGGTGGGGGTCGCGCATGGCCACGACGACGCGGGAGAGGCCGGCGGCGATGATGGCATCGGTGCAGGGCGGTGTGCGGCCGTGGTGTGCGCATGGCTCGAGCGTGACGATCATCGTCGCGCCGCGGGCGTCGATGTCGCGCAGCGCCTCGATCTCCGCGTGCGGTTCGCCCGCCCTCTGATGCCATCCCTCGGCGATGACGGTTCCGTCGCGCACGATGAGGCAGCCGACCATCGGATTCGGGCTGACGGAGTAGCGGCCGCGCGCGGCCAGCTCCAGCGCGCGGCGCATGAGGTCTTGCACGAGGGCGATTGTCCAACAAAAAAGCCGGCGATTGCTCGCCGGCTTTTCGTCAAATGCGTTTGCGTCTGTTTTACGAGGGAACGTGGATGAAACGGTATCCCGAGATCGCGGCGCCGCTACGGCCTGGTGACGTCACATAGATACGCGCCGTCTGGCCCGGCTTGAGACGGTCGATCGCCGCGCGGAACTGCGCGAGGTTCGTTACCTTCTCGCCCTGGACTTCGCTGATCACGTCGCCTTCGCTGAGGACGTCGCCGGCCGCCGAGACTTCCTTGACGCTCGTCACGACGACGCCGGCGATGTTGTCGGAGTGGCCGTAGGTCTGGCGCAACTGTGGCGTCAGCTCTTGAACCGACATGCCCAGCTTGTTGCGGGCAGGGGCGATCTCTTCCGGCTTCGCCGTATCCGTCTTGTCGGTTTCGAGGGTCCGCTCGATCGTCGAGGCAGTCAGCGTGCGGTGCTTGCCGTCGCGGATGACCGTCAGGTCGATCTTGCTGCCGACCGGCAGGTAGGAGATGTAGTCGATGAGGGCGCGGTTGCTGTTGATCGGATGTTTATCGGCTTCCACGATGACGTCGCCCGGCTGGAGGCCGGCCTTCGCTGCCGGAAGCCCGGGCTCGACGGTCTGGACGAGTGCGCCGCGCGTATCAGGCGGAAGGTTGAAGCCTGCACGAGCGTCTTCCGAGAGGTCGAGGATGCCCATGCCGAGGTAGCCGCGCGTCACATGGCCCTGCCGGAGCTGCGGCAGGAGGCGCTTGGCGGTGTTGATGGGAGTGGCAAAGCCGAGACCCTGCGCGCCGCCGCCGCGGATGGCGGTGTTGATTCCGATGACCTCACCGTTGATGTTCATCAGCGGGCCGCCCGAATTGCCGAAGTTGATGGCGGCGTCGGTCTGAATGAAGTTCTCGAAGGAACGGGTCTGGTCACTCAGCCCCAGGGCACGGCCCTTTGCGGAGATGACACCGACAGTCAGCGTGTTCTCGAACTGGAACGGGTTGCCGATGGCGATGGCCCAGTCACCCTTGCGGATGCGGTCGGAGTCGCCGAGGGGGAGACTCGGCAGTTTCTCGCCGGCCTCGATCTTCAGAAGAGCGATGTCGGTGGCCGGGTCGCGGCCGATGATCTTCGCCTCGCTGGTGTGTCCGCCGGTGCCGTTCTCGTCGGCGCCCCAGTGGACCTGGACCTTGCTGGCGCCGTCGATGACGTGGTTGTTCGTGACGATGTAACCATCCGGTGAAATGATGAAGCCCGAGCCGCCGGCGACCTGCTTGCGCTCGTCATCTTCATCCGGCGCACGGTTCCCGTGAGGGCTGCGCTGTCCGTTTGGGTTCGGGAAGAAGAATTCGAAGGGGTCGCCTCCGAAGGGGCTCTTATTGCGGAGGTCGCTCGTTTTGATGACCTCGGTCGACGTGATCGACACGACTGCCGGCATGACGCGAGCGGCGACGTCGGCGAACGACGGGATGGTCACCGAGACGGCTGGCACACCGCCGGAGGTGGTCTGGATCGCCGCGGACTGAGCGTTCGAGGTCCGCATCAGGCCGAGGTCGGCGCTGATGACGACACCGAACGCGACCGAAGCGATGATGATCGCGATCGTCGACAGAATGCGTTTGGTGGATGAATTCATATCGGTTGATGCTCCTTTGTTGCTGGTCAATTTTAGTGTAACGGGCGGCACCATGCCGCTTGGGATGGCGGCGTGGCCGCCGCTTTCAACTTGAGACGAACGAGCCGGCGAAATGTTTCGGGGGCTTTCGTTGCATGCTACGAAGAACACAGCCGGCCGTTGAACAGTTCCTTCCGGCACAAAAAAAGGCCCCGTTTCGGGGGCCTTGGCCGGCACGGCCGGCTGCGCTGGTTGCCCAAGGCTCGGCCACCATCTTCGCTCTATCGTTCTGCCGCGCAGACTCCTAGAGGGCGAGCCGGGGGACGTGGATCGTCAGACGACGGCGCGCCGGCCGACGATGAGGCGGTAGATGAAGAGCAGGACGATCGCGCCGATGATCGAGCCGATCCATCCCGCCGTCTGTTCGTTATGGCCGAGCATCGAAGCGAGGAAGCCTCCGACGAACGAGCCGGCAATACCGAGGAGGATCGTCACGATCCACCCACCCGGGTCGCGTCCAGGCATGAGGAACTTGGCAATCGCGCCCACTACGAGACCGAATAGAAGCCATCCGATGATGTTCATGGTTGTGTCTCCTTCAACAGGGTATTGATGAGCAACTAGGGTGCCAGTGCAACCGACCACCGACCACCCACCCGACCCCCACCCGCCGCATCACATACAATGCGCGCCGCATTTACCGAACAGGAGACAACATGGCTGGAAATCTCATCGATTACCGGGTGGAAAAAGGGGTGGCGATCCTGGAGCTGAACGATCCCCCGGCGAACACCTACACCTACGAAATGAACAAGGAGCTCGATACGTGCATCCTCAATGCGCGTATGGATGACGACGTATACGTGATCGTGCTCCGCGGCTCGGGCGATAAGTTCTTCTCCGCCGGCGCGAACATCAAGATGCTTTCGGAGGTCACACCGCAGTTCAAGTACTACTTCTGCCTGCACGCGAACGAGACCCTCAATCGTCTCGAGCAGACGCCGAAGCTGGTCATCGCCGCGCTGAACGGCCACACCGTCGGCGGCGGGCTGGAAATCGCCATGGCCGCCGACATCCGGATCGCCCTGCAGGGCGCCGGCAAGTGCGGCCTGCCGGAAGTGACCCTCGGCGTCCTCCCCGGGACCGGCGGCACGCAACGCCTGTCGCGCCTCGTCGGGAAGACGAAGTCGATCGAGCTGATGGTCGAGGGCGGCCTCTTCGAATTCGAGGAAGCGCTCCGCCTCGGCGTGATCAACTACCTCTGGCCCGCCGAGCAGGACGGCAAGAAGTGGTGGGACCGGGTCATGGAGTACGCGCAGAGCTTCTGCCCGCCGAACAAGGCCTCACGCGCCGTCGGCCGCATCAAACGCTCGGTGCAGAGCGGCTGGGAAGTTCCGTTCGAGTCGGCGCTGGCCATCGAGCGCGAACTGCAGCAGCAGCTTTTCCAGAGCGAGGACGCGAAGGAAGGGCTGAGCGCCTACAATCAGAAGAGAAAGCCTCAGTTCGCCGGCAAGTAGGTCATCCACAGATGTGACACCGGACGGCGCGGCCTCAGGTCGCGCCGTTTGTTTTTTGGGATTTGTGCCCTTTGCGCGCGCTCCGGTTGTGGTAGAAACTCCGTAACGACGGAGACCTACTCATGCGAACCCGCAAACTTCACGGAACGGACCTCGAGCTCTCCGAGCTCGGCTTTGGCACCTGGACGCTCACCACTGGCTGGTGGGGTAATTACACCGACGACGAAGCGCGACGCCTGATCGGGATCGCGCTCGACGCCGGTATCAACTACATCGACACCGCCGACGCCTACGGAAACGGCCGCGGTGAGACGATGCTGAAGCCGCTGCTGGCCGGGCATCCCGAGGTCATCGTCGGGACGAAGTTCGGCTACGACTTCTACAACAATCCCGAGCGTCCTCGGGGACAGCGCGAGCTGCCGCAGGACATGTCGCCGAAGTTCGTCCGCTTCGCCATCGAGCAGTCCCTCCAGCGGCTCGGCGTCGATCACGTGGCCATCTACCAGCCGCACAACCCGCGCGTGGTCACGCTGATGGAAGACGAGCATTGGGAGACGCTGGAATCGTTGAAGAAGGAAGGGAAAATCCTGTCGTATGGTCCGTCGCTGGGTCCGGCCATCGGCTGGCGCGATGAAGGGATCTACGCAAATGCCGTGCGCCACGCGCCGGTCACGCAGATGATCTACAACGTCCTCGAGCAGGACCCCGGCCGCGAGTTCATTCTCGCCGCCGAGAAGGGGCCGTCGTACGCGGGCGTGCCCGAATCGATGAGAGGGGAGCTGGGGAAGAAGGTCTGCACGCCGTCATCCGCCTTCGATCCGTCGTTCCGCGCCTGGAAAGCCGATCCCGATCCGCAATTCCTCATCCGCGTCACGCACTCTTCGGGGATGCTCGAAGGGAAGTACACGCTCGAGACGACGTTCGATGAGACCGACCACCGCTCGCACCGCCCGCGCTCCTGGATGGTGGAGGGCCTGCAGAAAGTCGATCGCCTGGAATCGCTTCGCAAGGAACGCGGCGTGACCCTCGGCCAGTTCGCCCTTCTCTGGCTCTACGCGCACAAGTCCATCCTCTCCGCGCTCCCGAACATCTACGACGAGGAGCAGATCCGCGAATTCGCCGCCGCCTCCGACCACCCGCCGCTCAGCGACGCGGAGATGGAGAAGATCCAGGAGATGTACGTCCGCAATTTCGACATCACCCCGTACGTCGAGGAAGCGGTAACGGCATAACGCGGTCTCGCGGTTGCGTGGTTTCGAGGTCTCGCGGTTCGTGGTTTGAAGTCTCGCGGTTTCATGGTTTGGGGTTGCCGCGAGACCCCGCAACCGCGAGACCCCGCAACCCGCCATCGATTTGCTAGCATCCACACCCTATGTCCGACATACGGAACCAGCTCTTCATCAACGGCGAATTCGTCGACGCTCGATCCGGCGAGACCTTCGCCACTACCAATCCCGCCACCGAGGAGAAGATCACCGACGTCGCCTCCGCGGGAGCAGATGATGTCGACGCCGCGGTGCGCTCCGCCCGCGCGCAGATGGAGCCGGGGAGCGACTGGCAGAAGATGAAGCCGCGCGACCGCGCCAAGGTTCTCTGGCGCATCGCCGACATGCTCAGCGCGCGTGCCGCCGACATCGGCCGCATCGAGACCATCGACAACGGCAAGCCGATCTTCGAATCGCAGTACGTCGATACGCCCGCCGCCGCGGAGTGCCTCTACTACTTCGCCGGCTGGAGCGGCAAAGTCACCGGCGAGACCATCCCCATCGCCGACAACGCCTTCACCTACACGCTGCGCGAGCCGGTCGGGGTCGTCGGCGCCATCACACCGTGGAACTTCCCGCTGATGCTGGCGGTATGGAAGATCGCTCCCGCGCTGGCGTGCGGCAATACGGTCGTCATCAAGCCGGCGTCGAACACGTCGCTCTCACTGCTGAAGTTCGCCGAGTACGCCAAAGAGTGCGGCCTGCCTGCCGGCGTCCTGAACGTCGTCCCAGGACGCGGCTCCGTGGTCGGCAACGCCCTCGTCGATCATCCCGGCGTCGACGCCATCGCCTTCACCGGATCCGCCGAGGTGGGGAGAGGGATCATGGCCCGGGCGGCGAAGACCTTGAAAAAGGTGTCGCTCGAGCTCGGGGGCAAGTCGCCGAACATCGTCTTCGCCGATGCCGATCTCGAAGCCGCCGCCCGCGGCGCGCTGAACGCCATCTTCTACGGCAAGGGCGAAGTCTGCGCCGCCGGCTCGCGGCTCCTCGTCGAGGAGTCCGCGCACGACGAGCTGATGGCTAAGGTGACCGAGCGCGCCAACAAGATGGTGGCCGCCGACCCTCTCCACCCCAAGACGCGCCTCGGAGCATTGGTCTCCAAAGAGCAGATGGAGACCGTGCTCTCCTACATCGAGGCCGGCAAGAGCGACGGCGCCAAGCTCGTCGCCGGCGGCGAGCGCACCGACATCGGCACCGGCAAGGGCTACTTCGTCAAGCCGACCATCTTCGACGACGTGGAAGTCGATCACCGCATCGCCCGCGAGGAGATCTTCGGCCCGGTCCTGGCCACCATCCGCTTCAAGGACGCGGACGATGCTATCGCCAAGGGCAACGCCACCGTCTACGGCCTCGCCGCCGCCGTCTGGACCCGCGACATCTCCAAAGCCCACCGTATCGCCCGCGCCATCAAGGCAGGAACGGTCTGGATCAACAGCTACAACCTCTACGACCCGGCGCTCCCGTTCGGCGGCTTCAAAGAATCCGGCTTCGGACGCGATCAGGGGAAGGACGCGCTGGAGAAGTACACGCAGACGAAGAGCGTGTGGGTGAATTTGTAGGTTAGACGACCGGATTCGTTTTCAGCCAGTCGATCATCAGTAAATCGTCATCGCCGTATGTGAGCTGGGAGATGACGAGTTTCTGCCGGTCGCACCAGAGAGGCAGATCGTCGACGAACTGCATGTAGCGCTTTGCGATGATGGAGCCGCTCGGGATGCGGCTTCCCCGTTCCGCGGCCGGTCCGCTGAGCCAGTTGCGTACGCGTTCGATAGCCTTGGCGGGCCGGTTGCCGTGCGCCTCGATGTCCTGCCCGGATATGTCCGAGCAAAACTTCTGATACCTAAACGGGGTGCTGTCCAGCACGAGCGAACGCTTCGCGTTCTGCTCAGGATCGCCAAACTCTTTCGCTCCGAGGAACAAGCCGAGCTCGAGAGGCATGTTGAAGCGTGGAAGACGCGTGGTCCGGTCGAGCTGGACCCTGGAGATGTCATGGATCGCGTACTGAGAACCGCGGATAATCCGCACGATCTTTTGAAACCTGACGTCGCTCGAGTCCTGGACTTCCAGCGCCAATCGGACAAAGAAGCCGCAGTCGTGAACGGCGAACATGATCGCCCGCAGCATCGGCCGGTAGGCCCGATCGAAAGGACAGTTGACGAAGACGCTGCGATCGTACGGCCGGTCGCTCACGCTATCGTTTCGCTTGTCTCGTGTGGCCGGACTTCACCGATTTCGATTTCCGGCGCTCTTCCCGTGCCTTACGCTCGGCGATGATCTGGAGTAGCGTTTCGTGCGCGACCTTCGGATCCACGTTATCCGGCTTGAGTGCTGACGGAAGAATCTCACGCCATTTCATGCGTCGAGAATAACATGTCGGCCGCTGGCTGTGACCGTTGCCGGACTCGCCGGTGTCACGCGATGAGCGGTGGCCGTCACTGGTGCTTCCGAGGAGGAACTGTTGATTCTCAATTGTCCGAAATGTGAACACGAGAGTCTGATCGACGCGCCGCACGGTGCCTCGCGTTGCAACGCGTGTGGCGGCATGTTTGTCCCTTCCTCCAGGTTCCATGAGCTTCTGGCGTCCGGCGATCAGACCCCGGAGAGCGGCGCCTCGCAGGACCACGACGATCGGGGTGGGCGGTGCCCGAGCGACAAGACCATCATGTCCCGGGCCGCGGTCAATGTCGCTGGAGCGGCGGCGCCTGTTCATCTGGAGCGTTGCAGCTCATGTCACGGAGTCTGGTTTGACGGGGGCGAATGGAGACTCCTTTCGGGCAATCATCTTCTCGAACATATCGACGAGTTCTGGTCCGCCGAATGGCGTGCCGCGCAGCGGCGTACGCTCGAGCACGAACAGGATCAACGCCGGTTGGAGGAGACGTTTGGCGCTGATCTGCTCGCTCAGATTCGGTCGCTTGCTGCAGTGCTACGCAACCATCCGCGCCGCTCGCAGGCGTTGGCCCTGCTGCGGGAAGAGAGCACCGCGGCCACGAAGTGTTTCCCCCGTTGACCCATGCCGAGGAAAGAGACGACCCGATTGATTCAACTCCTCGCCGCGATCGCGCTCTGGTCATGCATCGCATGCGGCACGCCGACGGAGCCCGGCGTACGCATCCAGAACGGATGGTGGACCTCGTCGAGCGGTTTCGGCCTTTACGTGCAACAGGGAAGCGCAAGTCTCGCCGCTGGTTGTGGTCATGGTTCGTTTCCGTTGCCCACGCCGCGGCGAGACGGCACATTTGAAGCCGATGGGACATTTGGGTTCCAAGCCGGTCCGCCGCCTCAGGGCGGCGCGAGTTATCCGCCCGCGCGCTTCGTCGGACAGACGGACGGCATCCATATGACGCTCACCATCCAGCGCTCGGGCTCCGCCGCCCTCGGCCCGTTTTCCTTCGACTTTGACGGACCGCAGCCAAAGAAGCCACTCGTGCCTCCGTGTCCGTAGGCGGGCTACAGCCTGCCTTTGACAGGCCCAGGTTTGTTGATGCCAGGCCTCGGCCTGACGCCGTCGAGCCTCAGCCTGAGGTTGTCGAACCTCAGCCTGAGGTTGTCGAGCCTCAGCCTGAGGTTGTCGAGCCTCAGCCCGAGGTTGTCGAGCCTCAGCCTGAGGTTGTCGAGCCTCGGCCCGAGGTTGTCGAGCCTCAGCCCGAGGTTGTCGAGCCTCGGCCCGACGTTGTCGAGCCTCAGCCTGAGGTTGTCGAACCTTGGCCTGAGGTTGTAGAGCCTCGGCCTGACGTTATCGAACCTCAGCCTGAGGTTGTCGAGCCTCGGCCCGTCGCCGTCAGTCCGGCGCCCTTTCCGCTGCTGTACAATCCGCAGCTCTTTGAGGGGAGATCTATGCGAAAGAACCTAATCATTTTCATCACGCTCGCGGTGTTGTCATTCGGACTTCTGGGCTGTCCGCCGAAGGAAGGGACCGGAAACACCAGCACGAGCACGGCCGGAGGGGACATCCTCGTCGGCGAGTACGGATCGATGACCGGGCCGCAGGCCACCTTCGGTCAGTCGACCCATAACGGCATCATGATGGCGGCCGACGAAGTCAACGCCGCCGGCGGCATCAACGGCCGCAAGATCAAGGTCCTCAGCGAGGACGATCAGTCCAAGCAGGAAGAGGCGGCCAACGCCGTCACCAAGCTGATCTCGCAGAACAACGTCCTGGCCATCATCGGGGAAGTGGCGTCGTCCGCATCGATCGCCGCCGCGCCGATCTGCCAGTCGAACAAGGTGCCGATGATCACCCCGTCGTCGACCAACGACGAGGTCACCAGGAAGGGCGACTACATCTTCCGCATCTGCTTCACCGACAGCTATCAGGGCGAGTATCAGGCCGTCTTCGCCGACCAGTGGGCCGCAGCCAACGGCAAGCCGAAGACCGTGGCCATGCTCACCGACGTCAAGAGCGATTACTCACAGGGTCTGGCCAAGGTTTTCACGGCCAAGTTCGGCACGCTCGGCGGCAAGATCGTCGGAACCCAGAGCTACGCCAACGGCGACAGCGACTTCCGCTCGCAACTGACGGCCATCAAAGGCACCAACCCCTCGCTGCTGTACGTCCCCGGCTACTACACCGACATCGGTCAGATCGCCATCCAGGCCCGCGACCTCGGCATCACCGCTCCTCTCCTCGGCGGCGACGGCTGGGAGTCGCCGAAGCTGATCGAGATCGGCGGCAAGGCCCTCGAGGGCTGCTTCTACACCAACCACTACTTCTACGCCGATCCCTCGCCGGTCGTCAGCAGCTTCGTGCAGAAGTACAAGGAGCGCTACGGCCAGATCCCGGACGCCCTTGCCGCTCTCGGCTACGACGCCATGAAGACGCTGGCTGACTCGATGAAGCGGGCCGCGAAGCTGGACGGGCCGTCTCTCCGCGACGCCATCGGCAAGACCAAGGGTCTGGTCGGCGTTACCGGTACCATCAACATCGGACCCGAGCGCAACGCCATGGGCAAAAAGCTCGTCATCGAGGAGATCAAGAACGGCCAGCTCACGCTCAAAGCCACGATCGATCCGGCCAAGGGCGGCAACGTGGAGATGAACAACGCTGCTCCGGCCCCGGCCACCACGACCACCGGAGGTCCTCCGGCGGCGGCTGCAACGACGACCACGGGCGGGAACTAGGAGAAAGTTGTCGGTTGTCGGTGATCGGTTGTCGGCCGACACCGACACACGAATTTGTCTTTACACAACCCGGTCCGGCGAGTAGCGTTCGCCGGACTTTTTTTGCGTTCTGACAACCGACAACTGACAACTGACAACCGACCCACGACACCCGGCGAACACACATATCGGCCACTGAATGCAGGAGATCCTCCAGAATCTACTGAACGGGATTGCCGTCGGCGCGATTTACGCGCTGATCGCCCTCGGCTACACGATGGTGTACGGCATCCTGAAGCTGATCAACTTCGCCCACGGCGACGTGTTCATGCTCGGCTCCTTCGTCGGCTTCTACGCCGGTGGATACGCCGCCCGTCACCTCCCGACGACCGGGGGCGCGCTCGGCTGGGGCTATGCCGGGCTGGTCATGCTCACCGCCATGGTGGTCTGCGGCCTGTTTGGGTTCCTCAACGAACGGATCGCCTACCGGCCTCTGCGGGGCGCCCCGCGCATCGCATCGCTCATCACCGCCATCGGCGTCTCCTTTCTGCTCGAGTACGGCGGCCAGTTCGTCTTCGGCGCCGATCCGAAATTCTTCCCCACGCTCGTGGAGAAGCACCTCATCAGCTTCGGCGGCGTAACCACGACCAACTACCAGATCATCGTCCTGGTCGTGGCCGTGATCTTCATGGGATTGCTGCAGTACATCATCTACGGCACGAAGTTCGGCCGGGCCATGCGCGCCGTCTCCTTCAACTTCGAGACCGCCTCGCTGATGGGGATCCCCACGGACCGGGTCATCTCGATGACCTTCATCATCGGCTCGGTGCTCGCCGCCGTGGCCGGCATCCTCTACGGCCTCTCGTATCCGAAGATCGATCCGCTGATGGGGATCATGCCCGGCCTCAAGGCCTTCATCGCCGCGGTGCTCGGCGGGATCGGCAACGTTCCGGGCGCCGTGATCGGAGGGCTGATCATCGGCATCATCGAATCGTTCGTCGGCGGCAGCCAGTTCTCGAACTACCGCGACGCCATCGCCTTCATCATCCTGATCGCCATCCTGCTCTTCCGTCCGTCGGGGCTGTTCGGGAAGTATCAGGCGGAGAAGGTCTGATGAAGGCAGAAGGCAGAAGGCAGAAGGCAGAAGTGGAAGCAGCCAAAACGTGGTTGCGTGTTTCCACTTCTGCCCTCTGCCTTCTGCCTTCTGCCTTCACGCGGACGAGGGCAAACGCGTGACGAAATCCCTCCCCTGGTGGCTCCGCGACTTCCTCTGGCTCGCGCTCTTCGTCGCGGTCCTGGTCGGACTGGCGTACGGGCTGGAAGCGATTCCGATCGCCGGCATCGCCTACTACAACCGGATCCTGGTGATCATGGGGATCAACATCACGCTGGCGGTGTCGTTAAACATCATCAACGGCCATGCCGGACAGTTCTCGCTCGGGCATGCCGGATTCATGGCCATCGGCGCCTACTTTTCCGCCTACCTGACCTACTACCACTTCGCTCCGAGCCTGGACAAGATGCCGGCCGGGACGCAGCAGTGGCTGATGCAGAACGTCTTTCTCGTCATCGCCGTGCTTTGCGGCGGGCTGCTGGCGGCTCTGGCCGGATACCTGGTCGGGCTGCCGTCTCTGCGGTTGCGCGGCGACTATCTGGCCATCGTCACGCTCGGCTTCGGCGAGATCATCCGCGTGCTCATTCTCAATATCGACAAGATCGGCGCGGCGCGCGGCTTCAGCGGCATCCCGCACTGGAGCAACTTCTTCTGGGTCTTCCTCGTCTGCGGCCTGACCATCGTGATCTCGTGGAGGCTCGTGCAGTCGTCGGTCGGGCGGGCGTTCCTGGCCGTGCGCGAGGATCAGATCGCCGCGGAGGCGATGGGCGTCGACACGACGCGGTACAAGGTCAAGGCCTTCGTCATCGGCTCGTTCTTTGCCGGCGTGGCTGGCGGCTTATACGCCCACTACATGATGTATCTCAACCCGCAGATGTTCATGTTCGTGAAGTCGTTCGAGGTCGTGGCCATGGTGGTACTCGGCGGTCTGGGCTCGATCAGCGGATCGGTCGTCGCCGCGGTCATCCTGACCTTCCTCCCCGAGGGACTCCGCTCGGTGAAGGACTACATGCCGGGTGGCCGCGATCCGCGCATGGTCATCTACTCGATCATGCTCATCGTGCTGATGCTGACGCGGCCGCAGGGATTGCTCGGCCGCCGCGAGCTCTGGCAGGTGTTCGGCCGCAAGAAGAAACGTGACCAGAGCGAGGCTCCTCCGGTTCAGTGATGGCTAACGGAAACGCTCTGCTCGACGCGCGCGACGTGACGATCCGCTTCGGCGGGCTGACCGCCGTGTCGCATTTCAACCTCGGCATCCAGCCTCACGAGCTGGTCGGGCTGATCGGTCCCAACGGCGCGGGCAAGACCACGATCTTCAACATGCTGACCGGCGTCTACAAACCGACCGAGGGAGAGATCTTCGTCGGCGGAGTCTCGACCCACGACTTCAAGCCGTACCAGATCACCGCCCTCGGCGTGGCCCGCACCTTCCAGAACATCCGGCTCTTCAAAGAGCTCTCCGTGCTCGACAACGTGAAGATCGGCGGTCACATTCACTACAAGTACTCGGCAGCCGCCGCGGTGCTGAAGACCAACCGCTTTCATGATGCCGAGGAGGCCGCGGAGCACGACGCCATCGAGCTGCTGAAGATCTTCGGACTCGAGGACCGCGCCGACTACTACGCGAAAAACCTCCCGTATGGCGATCAGCGCCGGCTGGAGATCGCCCGCGCGCTCTCGGCACAACCGAAGCTGCTGCTGCTCGACGAGCCGGCCGCGGGACTCAACGACCGCGAGACGCGCGACTTGCTGCAGACCATCCGCGACATCCACCAGCGCTTCGACATCGCCATCCTGGTCATCGAGCACAACATGGAACTGGTGATGGAGCTCTGTGAACGGATCATCGTCCTCAACTTCGGTAAAACGATTGCGCAGGGCACGCCCGCCGAGGTGCGCGCGAATCCGGTCGTGATCGAGGCATACCTCGGCGAACCGGCGGAGGCGGCCGGCATATGAGCGCGCTCCTCAGCGTCAGCAATCTCGAAGTGTCGTACGGCAACATCACGGCGCTGCGCGGGATCGATCTCGAAGTCCGGAAAGGGGAGATCGTCACGCTCATCGGTGCGAACGGCGCCGGCAAGACCACGACGCTACGGACGATCTCCGGCCTGCTCAAGCCGCGCAGCGGTGAGGTCACCTACGACGGCCGCAACATCACCGGGACGAAGCCGCACGTCATCGCAGCGATGGGCGTATCGCACGTCCCCGAGGGGCGCGGCATCTTCGCTAACCTCACCGTGTCCGACAACCTCGAGCTGGGCGCCTACTTGCGCAAAGACAAGGTGCAGCAGTCGGAGTACGAGCGGATCTTCGCCCTCTTCCCGGTCCTGAAAGAGCGGATCAAGCAGAGCGCGGGGACGCTTTCCGGCGGCGAGCAGCAGATGCTGGCCATCTCCCGCGCGCTGATGTCGAAGCCGAAGGTCCTCCTCCTCGACGAGCCCTCCCTCGGCCTGGCGCCGCAGATGGTGCAGACGATCTTCCGCGTCATCAAAGAGATCAACGCCGAGGGGACGCCCATCCTCCTCGTCGAACAGAACGCGCACATGGCTCTCGTCACCGCCAACCGCGGCTATGTGATGGAGACGGGCCGGATCGTGCTGACCGATGACACGAGCGCGATGCTGAAGAGCGACCGGATCAAGAAGGCGTACCTCGGCGGGTAGAAGCGCACAGGAGAGACGCCAGCGCTCCGGTAGACGCTGCTGCGCATCGCAATTGCAGGGTCACTCCGGAAAACGAGGAGGACCAATGTACGTCCTGAGAACGGTAGTGCTCGCCATGCTGGTCGCTGTGTCGATGGAGGCGCAGCCGGCCGATCTGGTCATGGCGCAACAGGCGCTTGCGTCCGCGGATGCGGCGGGAGCGCAGGTATTCGCCAGGAGTCTTTACGAGGACGCGGCGTACCGGGCGCGCTTTGCACAGGAGAACTGGAGCTCGAACACGCCGTCGAAGCGCAATGAGGCGCAGATGCGCGCCATCGAGGCGACGATTGCCGCGGAAGCCGCGGCCGCGAAGGCACGGTGGCTCAGCACGAACGCGGCCATCCACGGTCTGCAGGGTGACATCCAGAGGTTCGGAGGGACGTCGAACGTTGCCCTGCTCGCCGAGGAGTCGCCGACGATCGATTTCAGCCGGGGCAGTACGACGAAGGACCGCATCGCCACGGCGCAGTACGCGGTCGATCAGGCCAAGGTCGCGGGCGCGCTCGATCTGGTTCCCGACAACGACCTCGGGAACGCGGAGCGATACATCGACAGCGCCAAACGGGTATCACGGAATACGGAGAACAGCGACGTCGGAGACCACCTGGCGTATCGCGCCGAGATGATCGGGCGGAGGGCGTTCTATCTCGCCCGTCTTGCGCAATCGAACCGCGCTCTTCCCGGTATCCAGCTCGATCGGACCCGGCTGGCCCAGGCGGCCAGTGAGCGCCAGGCCGCGGCGGAACGCGCGCAGCGCGAGGAGGCCGAACGCCGGTCGGTAGCGCTGCAACAGCAGCTCGCCGCCGAGCAGGCCAACCGTCAGGCGCAGGCGGCCGAGGTGGAGCGGCTGCGGCAGCAGATCGATGAGAATCGCCGGGCGGCGGAGGCGCGCGTCGAAGCCGACCGCCAGGCACGCATCGCCGCGGAGCGTCAGCTCGATGAGTCGTACAGCAGATACGAGACCGCGATCGCCACCTCATCCCCATCGGATATCGAGAGCATCCGGCTGCAGATCGAGGATCAGGAGCTTACACTGCGCGCGATTCACGATCGCGAGCGCGCCAACGCCGAGGCCATGCAGGCCGAGATCGCGCGCCTGCGCGGCGATCTGACGGCCGCGCAGCAGTCGGGAGCGATCAGCCCGGGCGTCATCTCGCAGCGGCAGGCGGACCTCCTGGCGCGGCAGCAGGAGCTCGACTCGTTGCGGCAGTCGCTCGAAAGCGATGCCGCGGCGCGGTCCGATCGCGCCAGGCAGCAACACGAGGCGGTCACCGCGGCGCAGGCTCGCCGGCAGCAGGCCGACGCCGAAGCGGCCGCGCTGAGACAGAAAGCGGAGGATGCCGAGCGGCAGGCGCAGGCGGCCCAGGCCGAGGCCCAGCAGGCAAACGCGCAGGCGCAACAGGCGAATGTCCAGGCCCAGCAGGCCCAGGCTGCCGCGCAACAGGCGCAAGCGGCGGCGCAGCAGACCCAGGCCCAGCTCGATCAGACGAAGCAGTTGCTCGCCGAGCGGGACGCCGAGGCGCGGATGCTGCGGGTGCAGAACGAGCTTGCCCGGATCGCATCGACGCGCAGCGAGCAGCGCGGAATCATCGTCACGCTCAGCGGCGGAATCCTTTTCGATACCGGCAAGACATCACTCAAGGCAGGCGCGAAGTCAACGCTGACGAAGATCGCCAAACAGCTCCAGACCGACCCGTCGCTCAAGATCGCCGTCGAAGGGCATACGGATACCGTCGGCACCGCGTCGAAGAATCAGGCCTTGTCCGAGAAGCGCGCCAATGCCGTTCGCGACTACCTCGTCTCCGCCGGAATCCCGACGGATCACATCACCGCCGCCGGCCGCGGAGAAGACGCGCCGGTCGCAACGAACAAGACGGCCGCGGGAAGGCAGCAGAATCGGAGGGTGGAGCTGGTGATTACACAGTAGGCGCCGAGGGCGCGTTGTCGGTTGTCGGTTATCGGTTGTCTGAGGAGAACGCGCGTGGCGCAATCAACCGACAACCGACAACGCCGCGCCAGCGGCAGTTTTCCTCAGCCACAGACTTCCGCCCGGGTTCTCCAGGGTCAGCGGCATCAGCTCCTCGAGCAGTTCGCGATGGAATCGCGCCAGCCAGGTGCCGAAGAGGATGATCTCGAAGGAATCGTTGTATTCGAGGAAGGCCCGGAGGATGTAGTCCTCGTTCCAGGCGCGGCCCTCGTAGACCCACTCCTTCGGATACTCGAACGGATAGAAGACGTCGTGGAAATGGATGTGGACCCCCGAGGCCAGGCGCGGGAGGATCTCGAACACGATGCGGTTCACGTCGCTGCCGGTCTTCGAAACGTGCGTCGAATCGATGAAGAGAACGTCGTTCGCGGCCAGCGTGTCGAAGGTCTCGATCGGTACCTCCTGCAGGCGCGAGCGGATGACCGACACGCGTGCGCGGTCGGGCGGACGGAGCAGCGCGTCGAGGGTCGACGTATCGGGATCGATGAATGTGAACGACGTCTCGGGTAGCCAGCGGTCAGCGGTATCGAGCATCGCCGCCGATGAAAAGCCGGAGCCGACTTCGATGACGCGCCGCGGCCGGAGCTTGCGCAGCATCGAGTAGAGAAAGATGGCGTCGGCGTAGGAGTAAGCCCAGTTCTCGAACCAGTAGCGCGTCTCCGGCGATTGCTCCCGCGGAAACGGCATCTCGGGATAGAAGCCCGCCAGTTCCCTGACCAGCGCCACCTGCGCCTCGGCGCGCAGATCGATGCCCGGCAACGACGGCGGCGGCGTTCCGAACAGCTCTGCCTCGCGCGCCCGGATCTCGTCCATCGACGGGATCGGCGAGTAGAAGTGCCCCGGCGACATCCACGTCTTCCAGTGCGCGAGGTCGGCGCGCAACTGGTCGCGCTCCGCCTCGAGGGCGAGGATGTAGCGGTGGAGACCGCTCAGCCATGGAAAGCGCCGTGCGGCGCGTTTGAGGAAGCCGGACACTGGCGATTCAGGCGGCGGCCGATTCCGACGTCATACGATACAGATACGCGTCCTCGACGATGGATCCGTTGATCGCCCGCCGGGAAAACGGAATCCCGTCGATCGTCCAACCGGTCTGAACAGCGGAGGCCAATGCCCTGACGATCGCGTTGTTCGGCTCGACTACCGTTATGTGTTTGAGTTTCTTGCGTGACTCGTGAAGTGCATCGAGGGCACGAATCACAGCGCCATACCCATCCCTTTGACCGTAAGTGCTCACCCGGGGTGATGCGAGCATGAGCTTCCAGAAATTGTCGTCGGATTCGTAGTACCAGAACGAGGCGACGACCGGCCAACCGGCCTCGTCGAGCGCGCGCGTGAGCGCAGCGCCGTCGCGTTTCATCTCGTCGGTGAGTACTTCTTTCACCACAATGTCTTCAGCCATGCCAGGACTCCATTCGTCGGATCAGTGACTGCGAGAAAGAAGCCGAATGCTCTTGTCTCCGTGATTGCCGGATCATACCGGCTCACCTCCGACCAGTCTTTCACGATGTTCCAGTTCTCAGCAAAAGCGCTGTTTCGACCCGCTTCGTCGTCATAGAGCTCGTCGATACCGGAAACGGTCAGCAGCTTTGTCAGGTTGTGAACGTAACTGTCGTTGACAACCTTCCGATCCGGGAAATCGAACTCCCGGACCTTCCTGGCGATGCAGGCTTTGAGCGCAAATTCGACCGCGTAGCCACACAGGTAGTACGCGGCCTGAAAGCGGCCCGCATCGAGCAGCGCCGCCGCGTCGGCGATGCGTTCCTCGGCCATTTTCTGCAGGTCGAAGCGGTTCATTCTTCTTTTTCAGCAACTCCGGAAGAGGGCAATCGTATCAGCCCCTGCTAACTTCCCCGCCACCCCGGCGTCCAACGAATCGAAACGGAGGAACCACCATGCGACGACTCGCCCTTCTGCCTGCCCTCATCGCCCTCACATTGCCCCTCGCCGCCGGATCGCATTCCTACAACAACGACTACTCGGGCCACGGCCTCTCGGTGTCGATCGATGACTGGGAGGATGTGCGCGACTGCAGCTCGATTCACGTCCGCTACAACGACCGCAGCGTTCCGGTGGTCGAGGAGAACGTGCCGGTGAGCAGCCTGCGCTCCTTGAAAGTGCGCAGCGACCGGAACGGATCGATCCGCGTCGTTGGGACGACATCATCGACCTACGGCGTGAAGGCCTGCAAGGCCTCGGCGCTCGGCAATGTGAATGATCTCCGCGTCAACGTCAGCGGCAACGAGGTGAGCGCGGACCACATCGACAATGACGCGCGCTCCATCATCTACTTCCTCGTCTTCGCCCCTCGCAACGCAAAGATCGACCTCGACGCCACCAACGGTCCGATCTCCGTCGACGGCGTCGATGGTTCCGTGACCGCGCATGCGCTCAACGGCCCGATCGCCGTCAAGGCGTCATCGGGGACGCTCGACATCCACACGCAAAACGGGCCGATCTCCTTCGCCGGAAACTCCGGCAACGTGACGCTGCGCGCGAACAACGGCCCGATCTCGGTGAAGCTGAACGGATCGGGATGGACCTCCGGCAGCCTCGACGCATCGACGGAGAATGGCCCGCTCTCCCTCAAGGTGCCGGCCAACTACATGTCCGGTGTGCATGTCGAGACGGACGGCAACTCGCCCGTGAGCTGCCACGGCGCCGCCTGCCGCGCCGCGAAGAAGGCATACGCCGAAAGCAGCGACGACGAAGACTTCGGTCCGCGCTGGCCTCGCCGCCTCGATTTCGGCTCCGGCGCCCGCACCGTATCGCTCTCGACGCACAACGGGCCGGTGTCGGTGAAGGAAGGGGAGTAGGGTCGGGGTCGCGGGGTTACGCGGTTAATGGGTTGCAAGGTTGCTGGGTTGCAAGGTTGCTGGGTTGCAAGGTCACCCAGCAACCCCCTGACCCAGCAACCCAGTAACCCAGCAACCAAAGCAACCCCGCCGCGAGACCGCGCAACCGAGAGATACACTTACGCCCGCCTTGCCACCTCGCGCGAAACTCCTCACCGTCCTCGGCGTGACGTTCGGCCTTGCCGTGACGGTCGGGAACATGATCGGCGCGGGGATCCTCCGGACGCCCGGAGACATCGCGGCGCAGCTTCCCACCTTCTGGCCGTTTCTGGCCGTCTGGATCGTCGGCGGCCTGTACGCGCTCCTCGGCGCGAATGCGCTGGCGGAGCTGGGGACGCTGGTTCCCGAATCAGGAGGGCAGTACGTCTTCGTCCGCCGCGCCCTCGGCGATTACGCCGGGCTCGTGGTCGGATGGAGCGACTGGATCTCGACCTGCGGCACCACCGCCGCGGTCTCCATCGTCGTCGGCGAGTACACGCTAGTGCTGTTTCCGGCGCTGCGCGGCATCGAGCCGATCGCGCTGGCGGTCATCGCCATCTTTACCCTCATCCAATGGTTTGGCGTGCGCTGGGGCGGTTGGACGCAGGACGCGACCAGTCTCCTGAAAGCGCTGGCCTTCCTCTTCCTCATCGCCGCCTGTTTCTACCTCGGCACGCGCCATCCGACGACGGAATCGATCGTGGCGGAACATGAAGGCTCCCTCGCCATCGCCTTCATCCTCGCGCTGCAGTCGGTCATCTATACCTATGACGGCTGGACGGCGGTCATCTACTTCTCGGAGGAGGTGAAGGACTCGGGACGCAACATCCCGCGGGCGATGTTCGGCGGTGTGTTCGCCGTGATGGCGATCTATCTCCTGGTGAACGTAGCCTTCCTGCGCGTGGTGCCGCTCGGCAGCATCGCCGGGCAGAAGATGGCGGCCGGGGTGGTGGCTCACCATCTCTTCGGGGCCTACGGCGATCCGATCCTGCGCGTGATCATGATCGTCTCGCTGCTCAGTGCGGCGAACTCGAACGTCCTCATGGCGCCGCGCGTCCTTTTCGCCATGAGCCGCGACCGCCTCTTCTGGCGTGGCGCCGCCGAGGTGAATAAGGGGGGGACGCCGGACATCGCGCTGCTCTTCAGCAGCCTTCTTGCCGCCGTCTTCGTCATTTCCGGCAGGTTCGAGCAGGTCATCGCCATCCTGGCGTTCTTCTTCGTGGCGAACTACGCGCTCTCCTTCGCCTCGCTCTTCGCCATGCGCCGCAGCGCGCCCGGCGCGCCGCGTCCGTTCCGTGCCATCGGCCATCCCTTCACTACCGGGCTGGCCTTCCTGGCCTCCGTCGCTTTCCTGATCGGGGCGATCCTGAGCGATACGCGCAATTCGCTCTATGCCGTCGGCGTGCTCGTCCTGTCCATCCCGTTGTACCTTCTTGTCCAACGCAAATGACAAGCTACCGATTCGATCCCCGTCTCGCCTACGCGCGCACGATTCCGTCGCACTACTACTTCGACCAGGCGGTGCTCGATGCCGAGAACCGCAACATTTTCTCCCGCACCTGGCAGTTCGCCGGCCGCGCCGACCAGGTGCGCGACGCCGGGCAGTTCTTCACCACGACGATCGCGGACGAGCCGCTCCTGATCGTCCGCGGTTCGGATGGGGAGTTGCGCGCGCTCTCGAACGTCTGCCGCCATCGGGCCGGTCCTGTTGCCAGGGGGGAAGGGAAACGCCCCGTGCTGCAGTGCGGCTATCACGGCTGGACGTATGGACTCGACGGCCGGCTCCTGCAGACTCCGGAGATGGCCGGCATCGAGTGTTTCGATCGGGCCGATTTCTCACTGCCGCATTTCCGCGTGGAGGTCTGGAACGAGCTGGTCTTCGTGAACCTCGATCCCGCCGCCGCGCCGCTCGGCGATTTTCTAGGTGACCTGGTCGGCCGCCTCGCGCCGCGCGATTACGCCGGCTACCGGCTGGCCGCGCGCAAGGATTGGACGATTGACTGCAACTGGAAGGTCTACGTCGACAACTATCTCGAGGGATACCACATCCCCATCGTTCATCCCGGCCTCTTCCGGGAGATCGACTACCCGAACTATCGCACCGAGACCCGGGCCAGCTATTCGATCCAGCACGCGCCGCTCAAGCGCCCCGAGCGCATCCGCGTGAACGATCCGGCGGATGACATCGACTACTTCTGGATCTGGCCGAACCTGATGCTGAACGTCTATCCCGACAACTTCTCGACCAATCTCATCGTCCCCCTCGGGCCGGAAAAGACGCTGACGATCTTCGAGTGGCACTTCCGCGATCCCGATGCTCCCGACGTCCGGCAGCGGATCGACGAGACGATCGCCTTCAGCGACGAGATCCAGATCGAAGACATCGACATCTGCCAGGCCGTCCAGCGCGGCCTCCGCTCAACGACCTACGACAGCGGCCGCTACTCACCTTCGCGCGAAAACGGCGTACATCATTTTCACGGCTTGTACGCGGCGGCGATGTTTTAGCTGCGATGCGCGCGTTGTCTGCGCGCTGCGGCGCGCGTGGTCATGAACTTAACGACATGCGCGAAGGACACGCAACGCGCGAAGCGCAGACAACGCGCGGTAGCGCAGACAACGCGGCAAAGCCGCAGACAACGCGCGAAGCGCAGTTACTGACGCGTCGAGTCGATCGCCGCTCCGTTGATGGCATTGACCGACGAGGTCTCGATGACGCGGAGCTGGTTGGTCATCTGCGTGTACAGGTTCGTCAGCGACATGAGCTGCTGGAGATCGCGGGCGACGGCGAACTCCATCGGCAACTGGATGAGGTGATGAAAGTCGTCGCGGAACTTGGCGTAGTCGGTCGGCGCGAGGTTCCGCGCATCCTGGATCATTCGCTGGGCGTGCATGACGATGATCTGCTGGTCATGCGGCAGGCTCACACCCCGCCTTCCAAATCCGCTGGAGTAGTCGTCGATGAGGCGGAAGGCGCGATCGATCGACGAGAGCGGCGATCCCGACAACGTCCGCTGGATCTCGTTGATCTTCCCCAGCGCCTCGGCCTCGTTGCGCATCAGGGTGAGCGCCGGCTCGATGTCGCGCAGGTGTTGCCGCGCGGCGGCATTGGCATCGGACAGATCGCGTGCCGGCTGGGCGGCCGCGGAGATCGCAACAAGGATGAAGGCGGCGGAGATCAACAGTTTTTGCATGACGATGAGACGGTACGTCTGGCCGGAAGGTTTTGTCTACTGCTGCGCGCTGCGGCGCGCGTGGTCGGTGGTCGGTTGTCTGCTATCCAATTCCGCGGTGTTGGATTGATGACCACGCGCGCCGCAGCGCGCAGACAACCGACAACGCGCGACAGCGCAGACAACGCGCGTAGCGCATCTCAGAACGGGCAGTCCGCGCAACCAGACCCGCAACACGTCGGCTCGAAGGCAGCGCGGATTTCGGGGCGGGGAGGAGGGTTTTCTGCCACGGCAGGCGCATCGCATACGCCTTCCGGAGAAGGGATCGATGCGTCGTCAGAGGGGCGGGCTGCGTCGTTCAATCGTGGACGATTTCCGACCAGGGGAGCTTGCGAACCTGCAGCACTTTCTCGTCGATCTGCTGCTGCGTAGCGCGGTCGCCGAGGACCCGTCGAAGGTAATCGACCTCGGGCGAGACGAGCTTGTTGTGTTTCGGCAGCAGGCGAAGGGCAGCGCTTTGCAGGTTGCGTTCGGACACGGAAACGGTCTTCGAAACTTTCGTGGCCTTGTCGCTCATAAGGATGGCAACGGCGATCGAGGCCAAAGTAATCCTGCCGGCACGCCTACCGCTTCCGGCCCATTCCGGCGGTTCGAACCGGCAGCGCGGTTCGGAAGGCCAGCGACTGCTGCACCGCCGCCGTGGGCCGATCCGAGGCACAGCGGCAGAGCGCGCAGTGCACCCCATCGACGTGTGCCGCCCTCGAATGCCCGCAAACCTCGCAAAGCCGTTTCTCCATGACGATGTTCTTTCTCAAGTTTCGTGCCGGAAAATTGTCGCCGAGGTGGGGCGGGGGATGACGAAACTCTGCAATAGGTAGAGCGGGCGAGCCCAAGCCGCTGTAGCCCTTAGACTGTGCTGCCGGTTTCGCGGACAATAGTGTTTCTTCACGGGGTAGAGGCGCATGTCACACGATCTCTTCGAAGCCATCCGTACCAACGATGCAGCGGCGGTCGCGGCGCTGCTCGATGGGGATCGCGCGCTGATCGGTGCGCGGCAGGACGACGTCACGCCGATCCTCTTCGCGGTTTACAACGGACATGCGGAGCTGGCGCGGCTCTTTCTCGATCGTGGCGCGGTGCTGGCGTTCGGCGAGGCGTGCGCGCTCGGTGATTCGTCGCTCGCGCTGCGGATGCTCGACGGCGACCCCGCCCTGCTCGATGCGTACTCGGAGGATGGATTCCCGTCGCTTGGACTGGCAATCTTCTTTCGCCGGCCCGATCTGGCGCGGGCGTTGATCGAGCGCGGGGCGGGGGTGAACGCGGCAGCGCGCAATGCCTTTCGCGTGGCGCCGGTTCATGCCGCGGCTGCCGTCCGCGATGCCGCCACGATGGCGCTGCTCCTCGACCGCGGCGCGGACGCAAACGCGCGCCAGCAGCTTGGCTACACGGCGTTGCATACTGCCGCGCAGCTTGGCGACGAAACGATGATCGATCTTCTTCTCGCCCACGGTGCCGATCCGCGTGCCGCCGGCGATGACGGCAAGACTCCTTCGGATCTCGCCGCCGCGCATGGACATGTTGCAATCGTGAAACGTCTTTCTTCCTGAACCGTCCGAACGACATATATGCAAAAAACAGCCATCACCTTCGCCCTGACCGTTTCTTTGACCATCTGTGCTGCGGCCCACGCCGCCATCACCGGTTCGATCGTCGATCTGGATGGGAAACCGATCGCGGGCGCCACCGTCCGCGCGTTCGCTGCCGAGGGATCGGACGCCATGCGCGCGCGGCTGTTGGCCGGCAAGATCGAGCGCGAACCGTTGGCCTCGGTGCAGTCGGCCGAGAACGGATCCTTCTCCATCGAGCTGAAGACGCCGGGCGCCGTCGACGTTACGATCGATGCTCCTTCTCGCCGCCGCACGACCATCCCGACCGTCGACGGCGACGACCTCGGCTCGATCATTCTCGCCCCTCCGTCGACACGTACCGTCCGCGTCACCAGCGGCGGCAAGGCTGTGGCGAATGCGATCGTCGTCTCCGGCCTCGACGTCCAGCGGACGAACGCGTCGGGCGACGTGCCGGCGGAGATTGGTGGGAGCTACATCGTCGTCCATCCCGATTACGCGGTTTCTGCCCGCGGCGGTCTGGCGAATGCGACCGAGATCAAATTGAGCCGCGGAGTGGCCGTTCGCGGTCGCGTCGTCAAGGGAGCCGATCCGGTTGCGCACGCGGTCGTTTCGATCAACGGCTGGCCGCTGGCGGAGACGGGTGACGACGGGACGTTCGCGATCGCCCACGCTCCCGACGGCTGGCAGTCGATCTCGGCCGTGCACGGCAGCGACGTCGGATCCGCCAGCCGCCCGAAAGCAGCGTCCGTCGAGATCCCCCTCGCCGCGGGCACAACCTTCACCGGCACCGTGCGCGAGATCAAGCGCGGTGTGGCCATCGCCGGCGCGCGGATGACTCTGAGTGGTCCGGACGATACGTCGGCGATCGCTCTCACCGATGCGAAGGGGAGCTTCACGTTCGCCCCGCTCCTTCCGCGCTCCTATTCGATCAGCGGGACGCATCCGTCGTATGCCATCGAGCAGGCCAGCCTCGGGCTTCCGGCGAAGCGAAGCCGCGTCTTTGCGGCGCAGCCGTTTGCGCGTGCGCGGGGGCATGTATTCGATGAGGACAAGAAGCCAGTCGCGGGAGCATTCGTCTCCGCGGGCAGCCCCGGACCGGCGCGCGTTCGATCGACGTCGACGAACGCGGCCGGCGAGTTTGCCGTGCGGGTCCCGACGAGTACGACCTCGTCGCTGCCGTTGCCGGTCTATGCCTCGAAGCGCGACTACGTCACCGGCAGCTCGCCGTCGCGAATCTGGCAGCCGGGCGAGGTGCGCGACAACATCAACATCACGCTCGTGCACGGTTTCGTCGCGCAGGTGCGCGTTCTCGACAAGCGCGAACGTCCCGTGCCCAACGCGCAGGTGAACGTTTCGCGCAGCGCGGGGCAGGGAGCGGAGCGTTCACCCTCCATTGCGTGTGCCGATCCTTCCCTTCCCGACTGTCACCGCACGAACGCGGAGGGGCTGGTCGCCGTCAGGACAGTGGAGGGACGCCACGATCTGATGGTGTTCGGTGACGACGTGGCGCCGACACGGATGCCGAATCAACTGCTGTCCGCGCGTGCCGCGACCGTCGTCGTGCACGTCGACCGCGGCGTCGAGATCAGCGGGCACGTCGTGCTCGCCGACGGCACCCCGGTCGCCGATGCCATCGTGGAGACGCCGACGGGGATCATGCCGCGGAATGCCACCACCGCTTCCGACGGGGCGTTCAAGATCGCGGGCATCGCCGCCGGCTCGACGATGGTCACGGCGTTCACCAGCGATCGCCGGCTTTCATCGACGCCGCGGTCCGTGACCGCGCCGGCCAGCGATGTGACGATCACGATGCCTCGGGGGGCACGCATCGAGGGGCGTATCCTCGATCGAGCCACGCAGCAGCCGGTCACGGATTTCACGATTCTCCTGCCGCGCGCCACCCCGAACATCGTCGGTCCCGGGAGCTCGTTCGCGGGCGGTCAGCCGATCCACGCGGACGATGGCCACTACGCCCTCGACAATGTTCCTCCCGGCCAGTTGCAGCTCATGGTTCATGCGCCGGGATATGTCGCCGCCACGCGCGGCGACATTACCGCCGAGGATGGCAAGACAGTCAGCGGCATCGATATCTCTCTCGACCGCGGTGCCTCGGTCTCCGGCCGCGTGACCGCGGCGAGCGCTCCGGTCGCCGGCGCGCAGGTACACCTGGCCTTCCAGCGCTCGGCGTTCTTCGGCAATGCCACGACGGACGGCGACGGTCTGTACACGCTCGATGGGCTGGCGGAGGGAGATCACACGATCGAGTTTCAGAAGCAGGGCTTCGTCCTCCTGCACAAGCCGGTCACGATCACGGCAGGGAAGGACTTGCATCTCGACGTGGAGCTCGATCCCGGCCGCGAATTGCGCGGCCGCGTGGTCGACCATTCCGGCCGGGGGATCGCCATGGCCAATGTAGCCACCGTCGGCGGCGATGGCCGGCCGCTGGCGATGGTGAGCTCGGACGGCGAGGGGACCTTCGTCATGCAGGGGCTCGCGGACGGCAGCTACAAGTTGACGGCGCGGAAGGAAGGCTACGTAAGCGCGGAGGCCAGCGACGTCGTTCTGCCGCAGAGCGGACCGGTCACGCTGACGTTGGAGACCGGCGCCACGATCAACGGACGTGTGACCGGCATCCCGCCGGAGCAGTTCACGCAGGTGATGGTCTCCGCGTCAGGCAATACGACGCGCAATCAGGCCTTTGTCGACTCCAGCGGCAACTTCGCGCTCAGTGGGATGCCCGATGGCCGGGTACGGGTCGACGCCTTTCTGAATGCGCCGGGTCAGCGCCGCACCGCCCCTTACAAGACCATCACCATCGAGAACGGTGTTGCGCCGGCGGTGGAGATGAATTTCGAAGAGGGGATTACCGTCAGCGGGCACGTGACGCGCATCGGCGGCTCGGTGACGATGGGCAACGTCCTCTTCGTACCGAGGAGGCCGCCGGGCACCCCGCCGTCGTCAGACCGGCAGCCGGCCACTGCCATGATCGGGTCCGACGGCAGCTACGTCGCCTCCGGGCTATCCGCGGGCGACTACGACGTGCGCGTCAATGCTCCCGAAATCGCCTTTGCGACGAAATACACAGCCGTCGCGAGCGGAACGTTCGACATCGACATCCGCGGCGCACTGCTGCGAGGTCACGTCGTCGATGCATCCACCGGCGCGCCGGTGGCGAACGCGCGGGTCACCGTCATCTCACGGTTGCCTGCCTACGGGTCGGCAAGCACCGATTCCGACGGCCGCTTCATCGTCGATGCGCTTGCCGACGCCACGTACGACATGAACGTGAGCAGCGATCAGTACGTCACCTCGTCCCGCCAGATCGTCGTGGCCAGCGGCGCGGTGCCGGACGTCGAGATTCGGCTGGAGCAAGGTCCGGCGGTGCTCATTCACCTGGTCGATGCCACGACCGGCGCGCCGATCGACGGGAATGTGGCCGTCACCGACGCCACCCACAAGCCCAACGGCCAGGCGACGAAGGTCGATACGGGCACCTACAAAGTGTGGCTCAAGCCGGGAAGTTACAACGCCAATGCGTATGCGCGCGGTTATGTCCCCAGGATGATGAGTTTCACCACGCCTCCAGCCGACGTGAGCATCGCCATCTCGCGCGCCGGTTCGATGCTGATCCGCGCCCGAAGCGCGCAAATCGTCCGGCTGGACGTCCCCGGCGGCGTGACGCAGCGTTTCATCGGGCCGATCCAGATCGGTCTGAACGGCCCCTACGACTCCCTCCCGCCCGGCTCGTTCCTCCTTTCGACGATCGCCACCGACCGGACGGTCCTACGCAGCCTGCCGGTGACGATCGTGGCAGGGGAGACGGCGACCGTCGATCTGCCTTAGAAACTCATCCCAGGAGCGCTGGCGTCTCGTCGGCTGGCTCGGCGGCGTCTCGCCGCTGAGGGTTACCAGCAAACGTATGGAGTCTTGCCAGACCGGAGGCGAGACGCCTCAGGGCCAGCCGGCGAGACGCCAGCGCTCCGTTCGACGCCAGCGCTTCGCGTCTTCGCGTCTTCGCGTGAGATCGATCGTCACGCGAACCTGCCATCCACCATGGAAAGCACCCGATCGACCCGAGGAACGATTCGCGTGTCGTGGCTGACGATGATCACGGCCTTGCCGTGCCGCCGTGCCGCATCGCAGAGGAGGCGGATGGTAGCTTCGCCCGCCTGGGAGTCGAGACTTCCGGTCGGCTCGTCCGCCAGAAGAATGGCAGGATCGTTCGCCAGCGCGCGGGCGATGGCCACGCGCTGCTTCTCGCCGCCGCTCATCGCATGGGGCAGAAAATCGGCACGGTGCCGGACGCCGAGCTCGTCGAGAAGCGTATCTGCCCTCTCGGGATCGGGATCGTGGGCCAGATCGAGGACCAGTTGCACGTTTTCGCGTGCCGTCAAGGCGTCGAGAAGATGAAAGCTCTGGAAAATGAAGCCGATGGTGCGCAGCCGGAAGTCGCAGCGGGCCTGCTCGCTCATCGCCGTCACGTCCGTGCCGGCGATCAGCACCCGGCCCGACGTCGGTTGCAGGAGGCCGCCGAGCATCGACAGCAGCGTCGTTTTCCCGCTTCCGTTCGGCCCGAGGATGAGGACCGCTTCTCCGGACGCAACGCGGAGAGAGACGCCGTCCACGGCGCGGACGTCGCCGAAGGTGCGGGTCAGCGATTCGCCGGCCAGGATGGTCATGCCCGAAAGACCTCCGCCGGATAGACCCGGCGCAGCACGCGCAGAGGGATGACCGCCGCCAGTGCGCCGACCATCACCGCTCCCGCCAGGATGGCCAGCGCGGCTTGCCACGTGTATAGCAATGTGAGTTGCGGCACCAATCGTTTGAGAAGAGGAGTGGCCATCCCCGCCAGCAGAGCGCCACAGACGAAGCCGAGGATCGATGCCAGCAGTGCCTGGCGGATGACCAGGCCGGCCAGGTAGAGGTCCGAGGCACCGATGGCTTTGAGCATGGCGTAGTCCTCGCGGCGCTCGAGGACGGAGCCGTACAGCATCAGCGCGACGATGAGGCCCCCGAGGAGCGCACCAAACACGCCGATGGCCGCGAAGACGGGGAGGACGCCATCCATCTGGTCGAGATTGTTTTGCTCGAACTCGCCGCGCGGAAAGACGGCAACGTTCGGAAGCCGGTCCCGGATGCGTCGTGCTACCGCGCCGGCGTCGGCGCCGCGCGCGACCTTCACCAGGCAATAGCTGACGATCCCGGGGATGCCGAGCAGCGTCTCGGCGTTGTCGCCGCGTACGAAGGCGAATTGAGAGAGAAGCGTGTTGGTCCCGTCGCTGAGGCCGGCGACACGGAACGGAACGCCTTGCAGGTCGACGGTTGCGCCCAATGCCAGCCGGTACTCCGCGGCAAAGGTGCGGTCGAGGACGATTTCGTGAGGGCGGAGCTCGGTGGTGCCGGCCGTCAGCGTTCGCGGCGCGCCCAGTTTCCTTGAGGGATCGAAGCCGAAGAGGAAAAGCGTTGACGTCGTGCGCCCTCCTGCGGTCGCTCTGATGAACAGCCGGGACAGCGGCGCGGCAACGGCCACGCCATCGACCGAGGCGATTTCATCGACGACGCCCGCCGGAAGATACGAGGAGCTCTTCAGCAGGTTGTTGGCGTTCTTCTGACAGACCCAAAGGTCGGCGTCCGTGGTGTGCACGTAGCGCGTAACCCCGTCTTTGACGCCCTCGTACACGCCGAAGAGAAAGAGGAGGAGGCATACCGTCGCCCCGACGCCTCCGATGGTGACGAAGAGTCGTCCCTTCTGGCGAAGAAGAAGACGTCGGGCCATGGGAACCATTGGGTGGCCATGGTAGCCCCATGGTCCACACCTTCGTTCTTTTGGTCCCTTCGAATGACTCCATGTGAAGTGGTGTCAAAGGGCTATCCGCAGATGACGCAGATGTTCGCCGATGTGTCCCGAATCTGGACACGTCGGAACGATTTCTTGCGACATCGCAGGCGTCGGTTGCGGCATCGCAAGCATGTGGTTGCGGCATCGCAAGCGTTCTTTGCGGTATCGCAACCGTCGTTTGCGGCATCGCAAGCATCCCTTGCGGCGTCGCAACCGTTCTTTGCGGCATCGCAAGCATCCTTTGCGGCCTCGCAACCATTCTTTGCGGCATCGCAACCGACGCTTGCGAAATCGCAACCGTTGCTTGCGGCATCGCAACCGTTGCTTGCGGCATCGCCACTGTTGCTTGCGGCATCGCAACCGTTGTTTGCGGCATCGCAAAGAATGATTACGCCTTATTACCGCCTGAAGCCCTCTACCGTTGGTCAGGCGCCGAGCGTTTGATCGGCGCGCAACCTCCCGCCCTCGGAACGAACGAGTCAGCGTGTATGCAGCGGATTCCAGCCGGGGGTTCTTCGCGTCGCTCAGAATGACAGAACAAGGTCGTCTCCCTTCGCGCCTTCGCGTGAGATCGGATTTCACGCGAAGCCGCGAAGACGCGAAGTTTGAGTTCACATCCTCACCACGCCCTTACCCTCTCCGTCGGCGCGAGATACAACTTCTCTCCCGGCTTCACATCGAACGCCGTATACCACTCGTCAATGTTACGCACGGTATCCGCTCGGTACTGGCCGGGCGCGTGTCCGTTGGTCATCAGCGAGTTTCGCAGTGCCTCGGGGCGGAGTTTTGAGCGCCAGACTTGGGCGAAGGCGAGGAAGAAACGCTGGTCGCCGTTGAAACCGGAGGCGGAGGGGCCGGGCTTGTCGCCGTAGGCGCGGCGGTAGCCGTCGTAGGAGGCGGAGAGGCCGGCCACGTCGGCGAGGTTCTCGCTCAGCGTCAGCTTGCCGTTGACGTGCAGGCCGGGGAGCGGCTCGTATTTGTCGAATTCGGCGGCTAACCGGTCGGCGGCGGCGCTGAAGTGGGCGAAGTCGTCCTTTGTCCACCAGTTCAGGAGGCGCCCCTCGGCGTCGAACTGGCTGCCCTGATCGTCGAAGCTGTGGCTGATCTCGTGGCCGATCACGGTGCCGATGGCGCCGTAGTTCACCACCGCATCGGCGTTCGCATCGAAGAACGGTGGATTGAGGATCGCGGCGGGAAAGTTGAGCGCATTCTGCAGCGGCAGGTTGACGGCGTTGACCGTCTGCGGGGTCATCGACCACTCCGACCTGTCGACAGGCTTGCCGAGTTTGGCCAGGCTGGCGTGATAGTCGAAGAGGTCCGAGCGCTGGCGGTTGCCGAGGGCGTCGTCGCGCGTGATTTTGAGGCCGGCGTAATCGCGCCAGTGCTCGGGGTAGCCGATGCCGATGTAGAGCGTGGAGAGTTTCGCCTTCGCCTTCGTGCGCGTCTCGGGCGACATCCAGGCGAGGTTGTCGATGCGGCGGCCGAAGGCGGCCACGATGTTCTTCACCATCGTCTGCGCGGCGACCTTCGAGGCAGGGGGGAAGTAGTGCTTCACGTAAAGCTTGCCGACGGCGTCGCCGAGGGCGAAGCTGGTAGCGCTGACGGCACGCTTCCAGCGGGCGCGCTGCTGCGGCGCGCCGGTGAGCGTCGTGCCATAGAACTTGAAACCCTCGACGGCGAACGCTTTCGGCAGCAGGCCGGAGGCGCGGTCGATGACGTGGAAGGTGAGGTAGTCCTTCCAGATCGCAAGCGACTCGCTCCCGGCAAGCGCGGCGATGCCGGTGACCGCGGAGGGCTGCCAGACCATGATGGCCGGCTGCCCGGAGAGTCCGGCTCCCTTGAAGTAGTCCGCCCAAGCGAGGCCCGGTGCTTTCGATGAAAACTCGGCAAGCGCCCAGCGATTGTTCGCTTTGTGCACATCCTCCGAGTCGACGCGGCTCACATGCGCCTCGGCGATCTTGTGCTCGAGGTCGTAGATGCGCGCCGCGCGGCCGGCGGCATCCGAGATGTGGGCGAGCGTCAGGATGGCAGCGATGTGCTCGCGGTACTTCGTCTGGAGTTTGACGTCCTGGGGATCCTTGCCGAGATAGTTCTCGCGGTCGGGCATGCCGAGGCCGCCCTGCAGAAGGTAGGCGACATTCTGATCGGGACGGTCGAAGTCGGGGGAGACCCAGAGTCCGAAGAGGCGGTCGGTATGGAAGTTCGTGTTGTTGAGGGCATCGACGTCGGCGCGCAGCTCGCTCCCGAGGAGGAGGGCGAGCGACGGCTTGTCGGCGATCGCGGCGATCTGGTCGAGCTCGGGCTGAATGCTCTTCAGGCCGCGCGCTTCGATGGCCTTTTCGTCCATGAACGCGGCGTAGTAGTCGCCGATCATGCGGACCTCGGAGCCGGCAGGGGCCTTGGCCTTGTCCGCCTCCTGGATGAGATCCGACGTTCGCTTGTTCGCTTTTTCGTCGAGGATGGTGAAGACGCCGTAGCTGGAGCGGTCGGGAGGAATTGCGGTGTTCTTCTCCCAGGTGCCGTTGGCGTAACCGTAGAAGTCGTCGCCGGGCTTGATGCTCTTGTCCATGGCGGCGAGATCGAGGCCGTGCGACTTGGTGGGCGGCGTGGCGGCCGGGGCGATGAAAGCAGTCAGTAACAATGCGGCCGCGAAGGCGGGCTTGAGCGAGTGCATACGCTATCGTAACCCGCCTCCATGCTCGCGTTTCTCGTCCTCTGTGCCGTTCTTGTCGACGATCCGCAAACGGCGCCGCCGGCGGTGTCCGACACGATCGTGGTGACGGCGACGCAGACGAAAACGCGATTGGCTGACACGCCGGCCAGCGTGGTGGTGATCGATTCCAAGACGTTGGCGACGGCGGCGGCGGCGACGACCGACGATGCCTTGCGGCAGGTACCCGGCTTCACGCTCTTCCGCCGGTCGGGAAGCCGTAGCGCCAATCCGACCTCGCAGGGCGTATCGCTTCGCGGGATCGGCGCCAGCGGGGCGTCGCGCGCGCTCGTGCTCGACGACGGTATTCCGCTCAACGATCCCTTCGGCGGCTGGGTCTACTGGGGGCGCGTCCCGCGGATCGCCATCGACCGGATCGAGGTCGTACGTGGTGGCGCATCGGACCTGTATGGCAGCGGGGCGATGGGGGGCGTGGTGCAGTTCATCCGCCGAGGTGCTGCGGACGAGATTGCATACGAAGCGAGCGCCGGGAACGAAGGGACGGGAACGTCGTCGCTTTTCGCGGCGGTAAAGCGCGGCGACTGGAGCGGCAGCATCGACGTCGATTGGCTCACCACGTCGGGCTATGTGCTGGTTCCGGCGTCGCAGCGTGGAGCGGTCGACGTCGACGCCGATGTGCGCCACACGACGATCGACGGCACGCTCCGGTACGCCGGTTCGTTTCTTCGAGCTTCCAACTACACCGAGTCGCGCAACAACGGGACGCCGCTGCAGATCAACGACACCGCCATCCGCCAGATCGCGGGCGGAAGCGACGTGAAGATCGGCAGCGGCTCGCTGCTCGTGCGGGGGTACGACAGCAGCCAGGAGTATCACCAGACCTTCTCCGCCATCGCCGCCGACCGGAACAGCGAGCGGCTCACGGTCGACCAGCGCGTGCCGTCGACCGGGCGCGGCGGATCGCTGCAATGGTTCTCGACGATCGGCGCGAACGTCATCGTCGCCGGCGGCGATGCCCGTATGGTCAGCGGCGCGAGCGACGAGCAGCAGTTCGCGGTCAGCGGGAAGGTGACGCCGTCACGTGTGGCGGGGAGGCAGCGGGACGAATCGGGATACGTCGAGGATGTGACGACGATCGGGCCGCGCGTCACGCTCGGCGCCGGAGTCCGTTTCGACTCGTGGAGGAACTACGACGCCGATCGGAATGGCGTCGCGCTCGCCGATCGCAGTGACGATGCCTGGAGTCCTCGGGTAACGCTGCTGGTCCATGCTTCCGATCGCCTCACGCTGACCGCTGCGGCCTACCGCGCCTTCCGTGCGCCGGCGCTCAACGAGCTCTATCGAAACTTCCGCGTCGGCAACGTGCAGACGCTGGCCAACGAGTCGCTCGGCCCGGAGCGTCTTTCCGCGTTCGAGATCGGCGCGCGCAGCGGTCCGGTGCGTCTGACGATGTTCTCGATGACGACCGACGACACGATCGCGAATGTGACGCTCTCCTCGACTCCCGCGCTCATCACGCGCCAGCGCCAGAACCTCGGCAGCAGCCGCTCGCGCGGCGCGGAGCTCGACGCCGAGCAGCGCCTGGCCCGACGATGGCGACTCTCCGCCGGATACCTTTTCTGCGATGCCCACGTGACGACGGGCGATCTGGCCGGCAAGCGCCTGCCGCAGGTGCCGCGCAACACGGCCACGCTGCAGCTCGCCTTCACACCATCGCGCGGCAGCGCCGGCGTGCAGGCGCACTGGTCGTCGATGCAGTTCGACGACGATCTCAATCAGTTTCCTCTCCGGGGCTACGCGGTGGCCGATCTCTTCGCCTCGTATCCGATCGCGCAACACTTCGAGGCGACGGTGGCGATCGAGAACGCCACCAATCGCCGCGTCGAAGTGAGCGCCACGCCGGTTATCACCCTGGCCACGCCTCGCACGATGAGGGTGGGGGTGCGGTACGCACTCCGATAAGGCCATTGTGCCAGCGCGTTTGAAGTGGTCAGCAGGGTGCCACACTCGACGTCTTTTATTACCATCCAATCTGCTGTTGAGTGATGTTACAAAGGCTATTGGTATCCGCGGCTTCCAGCGTTTCCATGATGCACGCCTGATGTGTTTGGCAGGGCCCCCCCGCGGCTGGATTTGCACAATTTGCATTACTTACTGTGACACGTGGTCCGTAATTCCGGCAGTTGTTGCAGGTGAAGCAACCCGTGTTCGATGGAGCATCGTAATACTCGTCGCATGCCCAGAAGGTGTGTCCGGTTTCATGCCACATTACTTTATGAAAATTACTTATCCCCCAGCCCATATTGTTGTACGTCATCTGCATCCACGGTCCGCCATAGTAGGAGAACGATCGACTCTGGGTGGTGCCGTTGTACGGAAAGCCCGCGAACGTATCCCCATCGGCCGCGACAAATATCATGAAGCCGTAATTACATCCGTTTAGTTGGTTGTAGTTGGCGTTGTACTGTTCCGCCATTGCGAATATGCTCGCCACATCGTCGTCACTTGCAGCGCCCCATCCTCCTGCGCGGCCGCCGTAGAAGCCAGCGGTTTGCTTCTTGAGAATGTCATTCACCCATTTATGATCATCCGTCGAGACATGGGCCAAGGGCTCGTAGCCGGTCAGGGCGTTCGAATTATAAGGCTCCCAAACACCGAAGAAGAACGATACAAATACGCCGTGCTCTTGTGCCCGATTCGCCCACCACGTAACGCTATTCATGATCTGCGTCGTAACCTGACTGAACTGCGTCGTCGTCCAACTGAAGTGGTCTGGATCGATGGATCCGTCACTCTCAATCTCGAACGCGTTAACACACACTTCGCCCCGCATGCTGTCGTTCGTCCAGGGGGGGCCATCCGTGTTCTCCGTGTGAATGGACCGAAATTTACCTCCTCCCAAAGGTGATAGGAGGACTGTCCGAGGTGCCGCAGAGAGCTTGCGCATGGTCTCCGGGTTATCAAGTGCGTCCCCAGACAGTGGCGGCCCGACCATATCGACACCTTGGTCGATCAGCGAAGCCAGTTTGCCGGACACAACTGACTCAAAGAACTCCACCAGCGCATCGTCGCTGCGCTGCTTACCGATTTGTCGGCCTTGTGGAGGGCGCGCTTTTGAAAGCGTTCCTGGTCCGCGATGAATACTTCCCATTGTGTATCGACCGATGAGCAGGTGATCCGCTTCTGGCGGCACCCAGCCCAGAAGGACGTGATTGGAATGAAGAGCGACATACCCACCACTCGCCCGGATGAGGTCGATCGCCATCTGATGCTGCACACTGGCAGCCGGACTATCGATCGTCACAGCGGTGAATCCTTCGTGCCATTTCGTCTCGGCAAAACAGGCCGGCTTGGTACATCCTGCATCGGCCGGCAGTGTGAAGGCAATTGCGATGAGAATCACCCAGCAACCATACCTGAGATATTGCATGTGTCCCCCTGTCTCTAATGTGTTGATTGGAAAAAGAATCGCCAGGTCACGAGATCAGTTGCGTACTGCGATTGGACTGCGAGAAGTCGGCCGCGGTAGATGCAAGAGGCGAGCCGGTTGGCCGGAAAGCGAGAATGCCATCGATAAGGTTGAGAACGGCTAATGCGCACAGTGACGAAATAGATGGGACTGTTTAGCGATCGCAAACGTAATGGATCTCGATCAGAGTTGTGCACAGGACTCTGATCACCGCGGTAACAGACATCATCGGCGTCGTGACTGGCCCACTAGCGGATATTGCATCGTGAGCCCGGCCGATGAATCGCAGCCCGGGCGATGAATCGCAGAGGTACTCCAGTGTCGCGGCCCGTCAAGTGCTCATGGCGGCGACGTCGCATTCCCGCTGGTTCGCTTCGTATTCGATCCGCCAGGCCACGTCCTCACCCTCGGCGCGCCGCGCGCGTCCGGTAGGGCCGTGCGTCCGGTAGGGCCGTGCGTCGTGCGACGGCACGTAGCGATAGGGCGAATCAAGTTTGAGAGGGCGGCCAATGTGACGCAGCGCACGCTGGGAGTGCGGATAGGCCTACGTTGTGCATTCCGCCAAGCCGACTAATCCAAGCCGGGGGTTTGAATAGGCCGGCGGTTATTTGATCTGATCTCGCGCGAGGAGGAAAGCATGCGCCGTATCCCCATCATCATCGCTCTCACGATCATCTCCCTCACCACGTCCGTCGCGTTCGGACAAACCCTCGGAGCGGTTCTCACGGGTTCTCAAGAGGTTCCACCGACCACGACTCCAGGCTTCGGGAACGCCACGGTGACGTTTGACTCCACACGGGCGAACATCACCGTTACCATCACGGTTAGCAACCTCGGCAGTCCGATCAACAACTTCCACATCCATGAATTACCCTCGGGCAACGTCATCATCAATTTGATCGGGCTCGGAGGAGTATTCGTCAACGGCACGATGACGGTCACGGTTCCAATCCCCGCCGACGTGGCACAGCGGATGCTGCAGAACCCTGCCAACTTCTACGTGAACGTGCACACGGCGCAATTCCCGAACGGCGCCGTTCGTGGCCAGCTAGCATTCGTCAGCGGAGGGCCGATCACCTACGCCGCCGAGTTGAGGGGCGCAAACGAAGTTCCTCCGACCGGCAGTTCCGCGTTTGGAAGCAGCTTCGTGACGCTCGACCTGATCAACAACAACATCGCCTGGGAGGTCAACAGCAGCGGAATCGCAAGCGCGACGCTGTCGCACATCCATCGCGGGCCGGCCGGCGTCTCCGGACCGGTGATCATCAACTTCGCCACATCGGCCAGCCAGATCCCCGCGGGCCGGACAAGTGGTTCGGCGGCAATCGCCGCGCAGCAGACTGCCAATCTGCAAGCCTCCGACCTGACCGCTCTTGCCAGCGCGTCGACGGCGATCGGCTACTACGTCAACCTCCATTCCACCGCGTTCCCGGGCGGCGAGATCCGCGGGCAGCTCGTTCCGGCGAATGAGTACGACATCGCCGTTGCCGGCCGCGTGACCAATGGACTCGGGCAGACGTTCGTTACCGATGTTCGTATCTTCAATCCGTCGTACACGACGGCGGCCACTGCATTAGTCGAATACCTGACCGGCGGCGCGACCGCCACTGCCTCGATGACCGTCAATCTCGCGCCGCGCGGCACCGCGGTGCTGGACGACATCGGCGGACCGGGCGGACTCAACGTCGTGGGAACGATCGGCGCGTTGCGGATTTCAAGTGCATCGCAACTTGCGGCGACCTCGCGTATCTATGCCGATCTTCGCACGTCAGGCAAAGGAACTCTTGGGCAGTTCGTTGCAGCCGAGCCGCGAGCGAACGGACTCCGCCGAGGAGTGCTGCCGCAGTTGTCGAACCACGCGGACCTGAGCAGCGGGTTACGCACGAACATCGGATTCTTCAATCCGAATACGTCCGCGGTGACGGTACGTCTGGAATTGCGCGACAACACGGGAACGCTCGTCGGGCAAAACGTGATCACGCTGGCGGCGCTGGCGCAGCAGCAGAACGGGATCCCGCTCTATTTCCCGGGTGTCGATCTCTCGAACGCCGCGAATCTGACCATGAGCTTCGACGCCAGCGCGCCGATCTTCGGCTACGCGGCGGTGAATGACAACGTCTCCGCCGATTCCAGTTACGTGGCAGCGATCTCCGACGTCGGCGTTGCGGCGAATTAGCCCGGCACTCCGTTTCGTCGAGAGTCCTTCTCCCCCCGCGGTTTTTTTGCGAGGGGAGAAGGGGTCGGTCTACCGACCATAAGCCGCAACCGGCGTCAACTGCCTCCGGTAGCTCTTACGGCAGCGCTGCCCTGCGCCGATCGGGGGACGGTGTCGCCACATGCGCCACTGCGATCCGATGGTTCCCCGTATCGGCGATGTAGATCGTGCCATTCGAATCGATGGTGATTCCGCCTGGGCCTGATAGCCTGGCGCTGCTGCCGGTACCGTCGGAATCTCCGGGACCGCCGGCCAGGCCGGCCACAGTCGTCACCAGGCCGCTCGGCGATACTTTCCGGATGGTGTGGTTGCCCGTGTCGCAGACGTAGAGATTTCCGCGGGCGTCGACAACGATCGCGGACGGCGCGTTGAAGCGGGCCGCGGCACCGTATCCGTCACTACTCCCCGGCGATCCGGCCACACCGGCCAGCGTCATTACCACGCCGTTGACGATCTTTCGGATGGTGTGATTGCCGGTGTCGGCGACATAGACCGTCTCCTCGCCGTCGACGGCGACGCCGGTAGGATTACGAAAACCCGCCAGCGCCGTCGAGCCGTCGGCCGATCCTTCACCGCCTCCAGCTAACGTCGCTGTCGTGTAGTAGCCGATGTAGCCCGGAACGGATGTCAGTTTGCGGATGCGGTTGTTGCCGCTGTCTGCAACATAAAGCCTCCCTCGGGGATCGGCGGCAACGGCGGACGGAGACGAGAAGCGGGAGACCTCGAAAAGGCCATCGACCATCCCGGATTGGCCGGCGGAGCCTCCGATCGTGAGCACATATCCGAGCTGGCGATCGCCTGGATAGCGCAGGCGCACGATGTGGTTTCCGCGGTCGGCAATCACTAGGAAGTCGTCGGCCGCGGAGTAGACAATTCCAACCGGGCCGGCGAAGCCCCCGGGCCGCCCATCCGCCGATCCGGCGACTGACGGGGTGCCGGCGAGCGTGGTCACCTCTCCGGAAGCGATCTCACGAATGGTGAAGCTTTCGGAATCGGTGATGAAGAGGTTCCCGCTGTTGTCGATGGTCACACCCTCCGGCGATGTAAAGCTGGCCTCGGTGAGAATCCCGTCGAGGGCGCCGGTGCGGCTGGGATCGCCGGCGTAGCTCTTCAACGTGAGCGCCGCCGGCCTGCCCGAGGAGAGAAAGTGGCTCGGTGACGAAGAGAGGGTCGGGCAAGGACCGAGCGATGCCTCGACGTGCCAGACGACGTTGCCGCGTTCGAAGGGGAGTGAGAGCGACGTCTCCGTCGTCGTCGCCAACAGCGCGCTGCGCTCCCCTTCGACGGCACCGTAGACGGCATAGGCAGTTGCATTCGGCACCGACGTCCACGAGAGATGAGCAGGAGACGCGACCGAAGCGGCCTGGTCGTTCGGTTGGACGATGCGCGGATTCGGTGCGGTGCAGGCTGCTGGGTCGTAGACGGTCGTCGTTGCCGTCGCCGTGTCGTTCGCCGCATTCGGATCAACGCTGCCGAGGCTCTCGACCGTTACGGAATTGACGATCGGGCCCGAAGCCGCCGGAGCGATGACGTCGATCGTGATGAGGTTCGGCCCTGGGGCGACCTGCTCCGCGGAACAGGTCACGACGCGCTTGGACTCGGAACAGCTCCAGCCGCTGCCGGACGCTTTCACGAATCCGACTGCTGACGGCAGCGTGCTCGTGACCACCACGCCGAGGGCGGAATCGTTGGCGCGATCGTCGGCGATGATCTGATACGAGAACGGTTGCCGCGCTGCCACGAAAGCCGGGGCGGTGACGGACATCCTGATGTCGACGATCAGATGAGCCGCGGCTGTCCCGGCGATGAGCGTCATCGCCGCTGCGAAAATGCTCGAACGAGCGCGCGTCCGCATCAGTTCAGGTTAGTCGATCGACGTTTCATCGAACGTTTCGAAACGGATGCAAGTAATCGCCCATCGCTGGATCCCTTCGACCGGTTGCGCGGTCTCGAGGTTGCGCGGTATCGCGGTGCAATGCCCCGAGACCTCGTAACCGCGCGACCTCGCAACCCCGGACAAATCCATCTTTCCGGGTGCCACGTAGATCTGGCAAATCGAAACATAAGGAGGCTGTCATGCCAGCTACATCACTGAATCCGATTCCTGCACCAGTGCTTTTTCCATTGCTCAAGGCGTTGAATCCCGAGCGCGCGGCCAAAGGCCGTTTCAAGGCTCCGAAAGGGATGAAGGTCAACGGTGCGGCGAAGCGTTCGCTCCTGGCCACGTTCACGGCCGCGGGTGAGGCGAAGTCGCCGCAGCAGTTTGCCAGTCTGCTGAAGGGCGAAACGATTTCCAACTCGGTGCAAGCCGGTGGATCGTGGGGTGCCATCACGGAGCTGACGGTCCAGTACACGAAGGACGGCTACACGATCATCACCGTCCGCTACGAGAACGGCAGCATGCCGCTGATCGTCGTGTATCCGACGACGTAGAGGCGTCGCGATGCAGGTGTGAGGTCGCGCCAGCGACCTCACACAACCTCTGAATCGACAAAAATCAAATCTGTGGCCGCCGTGCTCTCCGGACTCTTCCCTGATCTGCAAATGCTCGTGCTCAGTTAGGGTTAGGCTCCCGCCCCCTTTTCGCGCAAGCGGCAGGCGTTAGAGTATTTCCTGAGCTCTTCGCGGAGCTGATCGCTTTTAGAAACTAGTGAGAGACGGGCACAATGGCAGATTGCAGAATGTCCAGAACGCGCGAGAGTCCTTCGGGCATCCCCTTGTCCGCAGCATGAATCTCTACGTGATACTTGGCAGAATTGTCTGTGCTCCGCGTATTTTCCTTATGGGTCGCGACTGAACCCTGAATGCTAACCGCGACGCGAACGGCACCCCATTTTGCGCTCGCATCGACTTTAGCGCTGAGCGCATCGTCCTCCGAGGATTTCGAGGAGGACGACGACTTCACTTCCATGTCGAAGACAATATCGACGGTGTCGATGGAAAGTGCTGGAACTCTCACGCACGCCAATAGTGGCACCTTCAGGTCAACGATTTCCGTTCCGGCCGGAACAGCCGGAACGGGCGGCGGCCCAGCGCTTGCTGGTATTGCTGGCGTCGGCCGCGTAAACTGAAACGATACATTTCGTACAGCGCCGACGTCGTCAGGGCCAGGTGAGGCCGAGGTGGGCGGCAGGAAGCCGACTACCTCGATGAATGTCGCGGTGGCGTTCGCCAGCCTGACCTGAGCATCGCAAGCGGCTACCAGCGGGCCGGCGAAGAGATCAGCCATCGGGAGGCCTTTGAATTCAGACAGAATAGTTGACATTGCTTTCTCCTGTGTCTGTGCGTATGAGGATTAGGGTTAAGTGTTAAGGCAGTGGGGTCTTGAAGACGGGACCTGCGACACCCTGCGTCTTGGTGATATCCAGAAGAAGTCGAGAGACGCTCTCCGAGGGTTCGGCACCCTCGATCGTAAGGACGATATGAGCTGTAGTTCCCGGTGGCTTCACTGTCCCGCTTACAGCGGGATTGACGTTCAGACTACTCCTCAGTTGCGCGGCGAGCGCGCTCATAGCCGCCGGTAATTCGATCGCGCCTACCGGAGCTTTCGAAGGCGCGAGATCCCCGAGCTCAATGTCAAAGCTGACCTCGACTTGCTTAATCCGCAGCGTGGTGTGCGGGATGAGCGCCAGGATTGGAGCTTGATAGTAGTCTTCGTCAGTTGGACCCGCTTCCGGCCGTATCGAGGGAAGGCGCAGTTGCAACGTCAGCGGTCGTTGGTCCTTATCCAAGAACTTGAGGAGGTTTGCGACGTGCGCTTTTTCGACCTCCTGCTGCGCCTGAACGGTAGCGCCGACGATCGCACTGACGAGGTCCTGTAGCGTCGCAAAATCAGCCAAGTGGAATCTCCAAGCGAATTCTGGTGAACCCCTTGCCCGTGCTTTTACGCAGGGCTTCGCTGTAGCGCGTGGTTATACGAATCGGTTGATGGAACGACTGAAGTTCTTCATAACTTAAGTCCTTCCTAGATGATTGTCAACGGTACCTTGGCCGAGATGTTGAAATCGCCGAAACAGCCTCCGTATCCGCCTTCGGCACCTTCTCCTCCGCTGAAGAAACGCAAGCGAAAAGGATCTCAACTAACACTGTCTCCGTGACTCAACGGTATCGGGAGTCAGCGAGACCCCGAAGCCCGGCAACCACCCACTGACACCTCCAGCTTGTCCTTCGGCTTGGCCACGATCGCGTACAGTGCCGGCATGAGGAAGACGCCGATCAATGGCCGCGAGACGAGTCCGCCGAGGATGACCAGGGCGAACGGTTTCTGGGTGTCGGAGCCCATGCCCGTCGACATCGCGGCAGGGAGGAGACCATCACGGTGCGATACGACAAGGGCAGAGCATAACGCTGATCGTCAGCTATCCGACGACGTAACCCCTCAGTATGTGAGGTGGCGGGCGCGACATCACACACTTCTCGCGCCAGGGTGACGCCTGTTCACTTTCGTTGCTTGACAAACGCCGCCGCAAGTCCGCGGTCGAAGGTCTGGATCGATCCGACATTTCGCCGTCGGCAGCAGGCGAGATGCACCAGATCGCACGCGCCCAGCCCCGGATATTCATGCACGAGAGATCGAGCGGTTCGAACGTCTTCTGCTTCGATTGGCCAGATCTCCGCGACACGCGACTCCACGAGTAGCAGAGCCGCATCGAGCGTATCCAGACGTCCGACCGGCAAGTAGGCGTGCACCAACTCCTGCATGACTTCGGCGGATGTGACGTTCGGCTCTCCGCCCTCGACCGACTGGAGGAAAAATCGCCGTGCACGCTCACGGAGCGGGTGTTCCCTCCCCACTGCGTACATGAAGACGTTGGTATCGACAAAGATCACGTACGCGACCGTCCCGCTTCGCGAGACTCTTCCATGACTTTCAGGTGTTCCTGCCAGTCTGGCTCGCGCCCTTTTTCGCGAAGGTCGCAGGCTTTGAAGAACCTTCGGAGATCAGCAGTCGACGTGATTCTTGCGGCTGCCTTCGTCGCTTCGAGCCGTTCGAGCGCGCTCTCCCGCAGCCATCCACTCAGCGACTTCCCTTCCTGCTCCGCCACTTGACGGAACGCTTCCCGCTCCGTCTCCTCGATGAGAACTTGTACGCGCACGATGCTGTTGTGTGCTTTCGTAGCCATTACACACCAATTCTACACACATTCTACCACTCACACCTCCAGCTTGTCCTTCGGCCTGGCCACGATCGCGTAAAGCGCCGGCATGAGGAAGACGCTGATCAGCAGGCGTGAGAACAGTCCGCCGACGATGACCAGGGCGAACGGTTTCTGCGTGTCGGAGCCGATGCCGGTCGAGAGTGCGGCGGGGAGGAGGCCGACGGCGGCGACCAGGGCGGTCATCATGATGGGACGCAATCGCAGGATGGCCGCCTCGCGGTTGGCCTCGGCGATCCCCAATCCGTCGCGGCGCAATTCGTTCGCGTAGGAGATGAAGATGACGGCCGTCTGCACCGACACGCCGCACAAGGCGATGAAACCGATGCCGGACGATACCGAGAACGGTGTTCCCGTGAGCTTCAACGCCAGGAGACCGCCGACGGGGGCGGAGAGCAGCACCGCCACGACGGTGATCATCGGGAACTTGAAGTTCGAATAGAGCATGAACAGCAGCATGAAGATCAGCAGGATCGTCACCGGAACGATGACCTGAAGCTGCTTGCGCGAGGCGGAGTAGTTCTCGTACTCGCCGCCCCACACCATCTGATATCCGGTGGGAATCGAGACCGCTTTCGACACCTGGCGCTGCGCGTCTTCGACCGCCCCGGCCAGATCGCGGTTCCTGATCGAGTACTGCACGCCGATGTAGCGCTGGTTGTTCTCGCGGTAGATGAACGAGGCGCCGCTGGCCTCGCGGATGTCGGCGAGCTCTTTAAGCGGAATCTGCTGGCCGCCGGGCGTGGCCACGAGGATGTTGCCGATCGCCTCCGGCGTTTCGCGGAACCGCGGCTCGAGCCTGACCACGAGATCGAATGAGCGCTCCCCCTGCACCACCTGCGTGGCGGCCGTTCCGCCCACGGCCGCTTCGATGAGGCCGTTGATGTCGGCGACGTTGAGACCGTACCGCGCGATCTTTTCGCGGTCGGGCGTGACGGTCAGACTGGGCTGCCCCAGCTCGCGCACGACCGAGATCTCGTCGATGCCCGGCACTTTCTGCAGGACGGCCTTGATCGCGTTCGCCCGTTGTTCGAGCACGTTGAGATCGGGACCGAAGATCTTCACGGCCAGCGAGCTCTTGAGACCGGTCTCCGCCTCGTCGACGGCGTCCTCGGCCGGCTGCGTGTAGTTGAAGACGATGCCAGGGAAGGCTTCCAGCTTCCTGCCGATCGCTTCGGTCAGTTGCGCTTTCGTCCGGATCGGGCCGGTCCACAGGTCGTACGGTTTCAATCCGACGAAGAACTCGTCGTTGAAAAAGCCGGTCGGATCGGTGCCGTCGTCCGGGCGCCCCAATTCCGAGGTGACGACGGTGACCTGTGGGAAGGAGCGGAGCACGGCCCGAATCTGCGGGGAAATCTTCGAGGCTGCCTCGAACGAGATCGTCGACGGCATGGTGGCTCGCACCCAGAGCGAGCCCTCGTCGAGATGGGGCATGAACTCGGCGCCGATCGACGGGACCAGAAGCAGCGACGCGGCGAAGATGATCACGGAGGCGATGGTGGTGGCCCAAGGATGCTTCAGCGCTGCATCGAGACCGACGGTATAGATCTGTTTGATCTTGTCGAACACGAAATTGCGCCGCTCGCGTACACCGCGGCGCAAGACCCAGGCACAGAGCACGGGGAGAAGCGTCAGCGCGATCAGCAGCGAACCGGCGAGCGCGAAGATCGTCGTATCGGCCATCGGCTTGAACAGCTCACCCGAGGGGCCGCTGAGCGCGTAGATCGGAAGGAAGCCGGCGGCGATCACGGCCACCGCGTAGAAGATCGGCCGGTCGACCTCCGCCGCGGCCGAGACGATCACCTTCGTCACGCTCTGCGGCTCCTTGCTCTCGCCGTTCAGCGCCAGACGTCGGAAGATGTTCTCGACCATGACCACCGCGCCGTCGACGAGGATCCCGAAATCGATCGCCCCGATCGACAGCAGGTTCGCCGGCACGTTCTTGAGGTCGAGACAGATGAAGGCGAAGAGCAGCGAAAGAGGGATGGTCACCGCGACGATCAGGCCGGTACGGATGTCGTAGAGAAAGAAGATCAGGATGACGATCACCAGCAGCATGCCGCGAAGGAGGTTGTCTTCGACGGTGCGCGTGGTGAGGGCAATCAGGTCGCGGCGATCGTAGAACGGGCGGATCTTCACGTCCGGCGGCAGAACGGAGCGATTCAGCTCTGCTGTTTTTTTCTCCAGCCGGTCCAGGACGACCTGGGCCTGCTCGCCTTTGCGCAGCAGGATCACCCCTTCCACGGCCTCGTCACGCTCGTTGAAGCCGAATTGACCGAGGCGAGGTGCCGAGCCGATGACGACGCTGCCGACGTCCTTGATCAGCACCGGCGTGCCGTTATGCACGGCCACGACGACGTTGCCGATGTCCTCCGGTTTCTGCAGGCGCCCCAGTCCGCGCACGTAGTAGAACTGCCCGCCCTGCGAGTAGAAGCCGCCGCCGGCGTTGCTGTTGTTCGCGCTGAGGGAGTTGACGATGAGCGGGACCGATAGGCCGACCGAGGCCACCCTCGCCGGATCGAGTAGCACCTGATACTGCATCGTCGGACCGCCGAGGCCGGAGTCGTCGGCCACGCCGGGAACGGACTTGTACTGGCGCTCGACGACCCAATCCTCGAGTGTTTTCAGCTCCATCGGCGAACGGTCGGAACTCTCGAGCACGTACCGGAAAACCAGCCCCGATGGTGAGAAGAGAGGGGCCACGCTGGGCGTGACTCCGTCCGGCAGCGTCACGTCACGAAGGCGCTCGAAGGCCTGCTGGCGGGCGAAGTAGCTGTCGGTGCCGGTGTTGAACGTCAGGCGGACGTCGGAGAGACCGTAGAGTGAGATGGAGCGGATGACGGTCATGTTCGGGATGCCGTTCATCTCCACTTCCATCGGCACGGTGATGAGGCGCTCCACCTCTTCGGCGGCGTGCCCTTCCCACTGTGTGACGATCTCGACCTGGGGCGGGGAGAGATCGGGGTAGGCGTCGACCGGCAGCCTGCGGAACGAGTACATCCCGCCGAAGATCAAGAGGACGGCGAAGAAGAGGATGAGGAACCGCTGGCGCAGCGAGCCGGCGACGACCTTGTTGATGATCGAGGTGGCCGTCCGCTCGCTGGTGTCGGCGCCGTTGCCGTTGCCGTTCTCCTCGGGTGTCTCCGGCGGCTGAGGGTTGCTCATGATTGTCCCTCGTTCTGGAGGAACAGCCCCCCTTCGACGACGATCGATTCGCCGGCGGTGAGACCCGAGCGGATCTCTTGCCGGTCGCCGATGCGCGAGGCGAGATCGACCCGCCTGCGCTCGAAGGTGCCGTCGGGCTTGGTCACGAATACGAACGGGAGGTTCTCGTCGTCGCGCAGCACGGCGGACACCGGAACGAGGATGCCGGTGGCCGGCGCTTGCGAGTGGATTTGTACCTTGACGTAGAGATCGCGCTTCAGCACCTCGCCGGGATTGGGGACGTTGAGGCGTACCGAGACGGCGCGGGTGTTGGGATCGACGAGGGCGGCGATGTAGTCGACGCGCCCCTGCAATGTCTGGCCGGAGCCGGTGATGATGTCGGCGGTGTCGCCGGTGCGAACGGAGGGAAGGTCAGCCTCGAAGACGTTGGCCATGACCCAGACGCTGGAGAGATCGGCCACGGTGAAGGCCGGCGTCGCGGGTTGCAGCAACTGTCCCGGTGAGACGAGCCGCTCGACGACGGTGCCGTTGATCGGCGACCGAATCACGCCGCCGAGGTTTGCGACCGGCCTGTTCTGCTCGATGTCGCTGATGGTCTTGTCGTCGACGCCGAGGGCACGCAACTGCTGCACGGCCGCCTCGCGGTCCGATTCGGCGTTGATGGCGTCGGTCTGCGCCTGTTCCAGATCGCGGCGCGCGATCGCATCGCTCTTGAACAGTTGTTCGTCGAGCGTGGCGATTCTCCTGGCGTTCTTCGCCGTGGCCTCGGCCTTCCGCAGCGCGCTGATGTCCGCGGCGAAGTCAGGCGACGCAACGAGCGCCAGCGCTTCTCCACGGCTGACGCGGCTGCCGACGTTGGCCAGGATGCGCGCCACGGGACCGGAGATCGGCGAGAGCACCTGGGTCGATTTGTTCTGGTTGAACGCAACCGTACCGGTGGCGGCGATCGTCTTTCGAAACGATTGCAGCGTAACCGTCTCGGTGCGCACGTTCTTCATCGCCGTCGTGCGCGTGGCGGTCGTTTCGGTCTTGTCGTCTGCGGTTTTTCCGCAACCGGCCGTCACCAGGACGAGCAGCATGGCCGCGCAGAGGTTGAGCATTCTCATGGGTGTTGTTCTCCGGCAGGTGGCGGTGGGAGCGGGGCGCCGATGGCAAGTTCGAGTGCGGCAAGGGCGTCGTTCGCCGCACCGAGCGCGTCGACGTATTGACTCTCGGCGGCGAGCAGCGTGCGCTTGGCGTCGAGCAGGTCGAGCGCGGAAGAGCCGCCCAGCCCGTAGCTGACCGATGCGATGCGATAGACCTCCTGGGCCTGGGGAAGGAGGTGATCGCGGATGAAGGCGGCTTGTCGTAATGAGGTTGAAGCGTTGGTATAGGCGGTCTGTACGTCGAGACTCACCTGCGCGCGGATGTCGGCCAGGTTCGCGGCGAGCTCCTCTTCCCGATGCTTCGCCGCGGCGACTTCGCCGCGCTGATGCTGCCAGAAGAAGAGCGGGACGCTGAAGCCGGCGGCGGTGGTGAAGGTCGTCGGTGTTCTGTCGGCGGCATTGCGTGTGACGGTGAGGTTGACGTCCGGCAGCCAGAACTCGCCCGCCAGTTTCGTCGCCGTCTTCGCTCCCTGCTGCTGGGCCAGGAGCGTGGAAATCTCCGGCCGCGACGCTTCGGCGACTTTCACCAACGATTCGATCGCGGCGATCGGCCCGGGCACTTCGAGAGTGGTGGTGGTCTCGAGCGGAGCGCCGCCGGCTCTGCCGAGAATTCGATTCAGAGATGCGCGCGCCGTGGCGATGGCTCGCTCGTTGGCGAAGAGGTCATTCTCGGACTGCGCCAGATCGGTCTCCGCCTTGACCACGTCTACGCGCGCGACCGTGCCGCCGAGGAAGCGCGCCTGAGTCTTCTTCACGAAATCGGACGCAAGCTCCTTGCTCTGCTGCAGATCTTCGCGGTGCCGCAGCGCAACCAGGATGGCGTCGTACGACTGGGCGGCCTGCGAAGCCACCTGCTGGCGCAGTTGCGCGAGATTGAATTCCGCCACGTGCAGGTCGGCCGTGGCGACGTCGCGCCGCAATCCCCGCTTGCCCGGAAACGGGAAGGTGACCCCGAATCCCTGGTCGCTGCCGTTGCCGGAAGCGGGATTGAGAATGTGGCTCTGTCCCGCCACGTCGGCGACGAAAGTCGGATCGGCGAACGCGGCGGCGGTGACCACATTCGCGCGCGCTTCTTCGACCTGCGCGCGCGACGCGGCCAATGCCGGGTTGCGCGCGAGGGCCTCGTCGATGGCCTGCTGGCGGGAAAGCCGCAGCGGTTCGAGCGTCTGTGCCGAAGCGGCTGCAGCAACGAATAACAAAAACGTCACGGACCAGATCCGGGACCGAATCAAGAATGGGGTTCCACCACGATGTGGTGTCATGAAGCTCCTCGCGAGTCGTCTTCGGTGAAAAGAGAGACGGCGTTACGCGGCGGGAGGAGCGCGCGAGGGGAGGGGCGGGGCGGAGCCGAGGGAGCGATGATGCGGCGCGGCCGCCACGAAAAGATCGGTGACGACGACAGGAGCGACGAGGTTAATCCGGACGACGGTGATCTGCTGCGCCGCAATCGCGCACATCGCGCAGACCGCGGGGCTGGCGATGCCGACGCCATCACTGCTGCTTCCGGCGAGCGGATGCGTGTGGATCACCGGCTCGGCGATGATGATCGTCGCCAGGAGCAGGAGAATCGCGAACCGGAGCAAGCGCATCGTCTTCAAGCTACAACAGAATATGCCGGTTGCCGGTCAAATTCCGGAGACATACTAATCTAGACCCCATGGCCTGGCGCATCGACAAGCAAGCAGACGGCAGGTTCGCCATCTACTCCAACCGGATCGACGACTACATCGTCATCGACGCCGATGAGGCGGAGATCGAGCGGATCTATGCGGAGAAGGGCGTCAAGGTCTACCTCGCCAGCGCCCGCGCCCAGATGACGACGCGGGTCACGCCGGTGGCCGCTGCCGGGGAGGAGAAGATCGCGGCCAGCAGACGCCGGGGCTCGACGCCGAAGGAGGGGAAGGTGCCGATTGGGGTGACTGGGTTCACAATGAGCGATGACGAGTCCTAAATGTTGAATGTTGAATGGTCAATGTTGAATGACTCGGATCGGCAACTCACTCTGCCATTCAACATTCGATATTCAACATTGAACATTCGACATTGCCTTTGATCCCAACGCCGCCCCCCGTCGACTTCTCCCCGGTCGCCGTGACCTTCCAGGCGATCGGCACCCTTCTGCTCGCCCTGGTCCTCGGCCAGATCGCGCGGACCTTCGGCTGGCGCTACGTCCGCCGCTGGGCCTGGGCCTGGGGTGCGATGTTCGTTGCCGTCGTGGCCGTGCGGATCTACATCACCACGTCCAGTCCGTGGCCGTGGTGGCTGATCTATCTGGTGGCGCAGTGGCTGTTCCTTTTCCTGCTCTTCGCCGGCTGCCGTGATCTGGTCGACGATCCGCTGCCGGTGAAGGTGCTCAGGAACCTCGTGCCGCTCGCGGTGGCCGTGGCCATTCTGATCGTCATCGCCGCTCCCGATTTCGGCGCGCTCTTCATGGTCGAGGCGGCCATCGTCGGCATCGTCATCTTCACCTGCTATCTGGTTCTCGGGCGCATCGAGCGCCACTCGGTGGCGTGGCACATGCTGCGCCTTCCGCTTGCGCTGCTCGGCATCCTGTACTTCGCCTACGTGCCGCTGTACGCGCTCCAGCGGCGTGGAATCGTCATTCCTTATCTGGACTCCTCGTCGCTCGCCGACCTCCTCGCGGGAATTCTCCTCGGCTACGGCATGGTGCTCATCGCAGCGGAGGCGGCGCATCGCGAGCTGACCGATGCCGTGGCCGCGCTGCAGATCGCGCGCGATCAACTTGCCATCAAAGCGAACACCGACCCGCTGACCGCCGCGTTGTCGCGCCATGCCTTCCACGCCATGCCGCGCGAGATGAGCGGCGTGGTGATGATGGTCGACGTCGACCGTCTCAAACAGATCAACGACGCCGAGGGACATGAGGCGGGCGACGAGGCAATCCGCACCGTCGCCAACGCCATCCGCAAACGCATCCGCGCCGACGATCTCCTCTTCCGCTGGGGCGGTGACGAGTTCCTGGTGGTCATGCCGCAATCGCCGCTCGACCTGGTCCTGCAGAGATTCACAACGCTCGATCACGGCATTACCACGCCGCGCGGCACGACGCTCACCGTGTCATGGGGCGCAGCAGCGTTTCCGCACGCCGATCAGATCGACGACGCCATCCGCGAAGCGGATCGGGCGATGTACGAGCGGAAGGCAAGGGCACGGGCGAGTTGATTGCGGCTTTGCCGCGTTGTCGGTTGTCGGTTATCGGTTGTCGAGTTGTCCTCTTGTCTTCGTCGGTTTACGGGGTCGGCCTTCCTGGTTTCTTTACTGTGCTGCAACCTCAGCGGAGGTGACAACCGAGAACCGACAACCGACAACGCGGCAAAGCCGCAGTCACACCCGCCGTCTCGTCTTCGCTGCCGCCTTCTCCGTCTCCACCCACGGCTCGATACCCGGCGCGGTACATCTCGGAATCTTCTCGCCGAGGATCTCTTCGATCTGGCGGACCATGGGGACGTCCTGCCAGGAGACGATCGTCGAGACGATGCCGAGCGCGGCGCCCCGTGCGGTGCGGCCGGCGCGGTGGACGTAGTCGTCGACGTTCTCGGGGATGTCGAAGTTGATGACATGCTCGATGCCGGGGACGTCGATGCCGCGTCCGGCGATGTCGGTGGCCACGAGGATGCGGTGCTGCCCCTGGCGGAATCCGGCCAGCGCTTCGACGCGGCGTCCCTGTGAGCGGTCGGCGTGGATGCGTGAGACCGGATGCCCGCGGCGCTGGAGGATGTGGTACAGCCACTCGGCGTCGATCTTCCGCCGCACGAAGACGAGCGTGCTTCCCAGCTCTTCGGTGAGGAGCGTGATCAGACAGTTGCGCTTGTCTTCTTCCTTGACGAGGTAAAGCCGGTGGGTAATGCCCTCCGCCGCGCCCCCCTCGGGGGTGATGTCGATGCGCACGGGGTCGTGCATGAACTCCTTGGCGATCATCTCGATGGAGTCGGGCATCGTGGCGGAGAACATCATCGTGCGGCGCTGGCGCGGCAGCAGGCGCAGGATGTCGCGCATCTGCGGGAGAAAGCCGAGGTCGAGCATGTGGTCGGCTTCGTCGAGGACGAGCTCTTCGATGGCGTCCAGCTTCACGTGCCGCTGGCGGACGTGATCGAGCAGACGCCCCGGCGTGGCCACGATGATGTCGGGCTCGGCGCGTAGCGCGTCGGTCTGCGGCTGCATCTTCACGCCGCCGATGACGCAGGCGGTCTTCAGCTCGTGTTTGACGCCGAAGACGTCGAGAAAGGCTTTGGTCTGCAGCGCGATCTCACGCGTCGGCGAAAGGATCAGGCCGCGTACGCCGCGGCCGTGCGTGAGGCGTTCCGCCAGCGGCAGGCAGAACGCGGCGGTCTTGCCGGAGCCGGTCTGGGCAAGGCCGATGATGTCGCGTCCTTCGAGCGCAAGCGGGATGACGGCTGCCTGGATGGGAGTCGGATTCTGAAAGCCGATCTTCGTCACGATGTCGAGGATCGGCGCGCTCAGGCCGAGGGAGGAGAAAGGCTTGTCGGTCGTGGAGACCGGGTGCTGCGGGATCGCTCCAGAGAACATTCAGTGAAACACTTTCCTATAAACCGCGACGTTGACCGCGATGACGAACACGGCGATGGCGAATTCCATCCCGCGAGTGAGACCTTGAGGGTAAATCAGACGGAAGATGTGATGGGCGACGAAGCCGCCATCATACCCAGCCGCGCCCGCCTTTCGCAGCATTGCATTTTCGAGGATCGTGAGCGGGCAGATCCAGCCCCCGATCTCGATCAGCGCTCCCCAGATCGCCGCCGGCAGATGAACCCACTTGAGCGCCGGCCACCGGAGCACGAGAAAGCCGCCGGCGATGACGAAGATGATGAATGCGAAATGGATGACGGCGACGAGCGTTGCCGCCGACTGATAGAACATTGCAGGTTGAACCCTATACTTCCGCGCCATGAAACGGCTTTTCCCCCTCGTTCTCTTCCTTGCCGCGTATGCCGCCTTCGCGGCGGACCCTCAACCGGTTCATGTTTTCGTGGTCGGGACGACCGATCTGCATGGATCGTATGACAATCATCCCGCGTCGAAGAATGCGCCAGCATACGGCGGGTTGCCGCTGATCGCCGGATATCTCGAGATACTGCGCGCCAATCATGGACGTGTCATCGTGGTCGACTCCGGCGATCTCTTCCAGGGAACGCTGGAATCGAACTTCTTCGAAGGGGAACCGGTCGTCAAAGGGTACAACGCCCTCGGATACGACGCCGCGGCCGTCGGGAATCACGAGTTCGACTATGGTCCCGCCGGTCCCGATTCCGTGGCCCGTCTGCCGGGCCAGGACCCGCTCGGTGCGTTGAAGAAGAACGCCAAAGAGGCGAAGTTCCCCTTCCTCTCGGCGAACCTGACGGAGAAGGCCACAGGCAAGACACCGTCGTGGGCGAAGCGCTACACGATCATCGACGCCAAGGGTGTGAAGGTCGGCATCATCGGCCTCTCCACGCCGGAGACGCCGGCGGTCACGAACTCGGCGAATGTGACCACGCTCGCCTTCGGCGATCCGGTGGCGGCGACGGTGAGCGCGGCGAAGGAGCTTCGCGCCGCCGGCGCCGCAGCGATCGTCGTCATCGCGCACATGGGCGGCCGCTGCAGGAACATCGAGCTGAATCCGGAAGACTCTTCGAGCTGCGAGAAGGATCAGGAGGCGATGCGTTTTCTCCAGGCGCTGCCGAAGGGAACGATCGACGCCTACTTCGCCGGCCATACGCATTCGCAGATGCGTCACTACATCAACGGTGTCCCAGCGTTGCAGCCGTCACCGAACGGCCGCGAGATCGCCATCCTCGACATGACGATCGATCCGTCGCAGCACAAGGTGACCAAGACGGAGATGGAGCCTCTGACGATGGTCTGCGCGCAGGTTTACGAGAAGACGGAGACGTGCGATCCGAAGAAGGCGCCTGCCGGCGCATCGCTCGTGCCTCGCATGTTCGAGGGGAAGGCCGTGGCGGCGTCGCTGAAGATCGCCGCCATCTTCAAGCCGTATCTCGAGCAGGTGACGGTGAAGAAAAATGAGGATCTCGGTATCCGTACTACGGAGCGATTCAGGCGCGCCTACTACCGCGAGTCGCCGCTCGGCGATCTGTTCACCGACGCGATGCGTGTATACATGAAGGCCGACGTGGCCTTCCTCAACTCGGGCGGTATCCGCACCGATCTGCCGGCGGGAGCGCTCCTCTACGCGAACCTGTTCGACGTCTCGCCATTCGACAATTTCCCCGCGGTTGTGACGATGACCGGAGCGCAGTTGCGGCGGATGCTGGAGATCACATCGATCGGCGGCGGGCGCGGGATTCTGCAGACCAGCGGACTGCGGTACACGTTCGACGAAAGGCGCGATGCTGACAAGCCGGCGGCACAGCGGAATCGTCTGACCGAGGTCACGCTGGCGAATGGTCAGCCGCTCGATCCGGCCGCGCTCTACAAGGTGGCTACGATCGACTTCCTCGTCACCGGCGAAGGGCTCGAATCGCTGATGAAGGAGATTCCAGCGGAACGGATCAGGATCGATTACTCGCGCCCGATCCGCGAGCTGTTGATCGATGCGCTGAAAGCGATGCCACAGCCGTTGTCGCCGAAGGTGGATGGACGGATCACCGTGCTGCATCCGGTCGGGACGGGGGATTAAGCACGCGGAGGCGCGGAGGCGCGGAGAGCGGCAACGCGATTGCACGAGGCGCGCGCATGACAGTGATTGTTCTCTTCGGCGGGCTTAGCGATGAGCGGCACGTCTCGGTAGCCTCGGCGCAGAACATCGTTCGTACGTTGAACGGACCGCGAGACCGCGAGACCGCGCAACCGCGCGACCCAGTTCTCGCCTGGTTCTGGGCGCCGAACGGTTCCGTCCACGACGTGAATTGCGACGACCTGCTCGCGCATCCGCAGCCGTTCACCGACGATTTCCATCCGTCGCGGCCGGCGATCTGGCCCGATCTGGAGATGGCGCTCGATACCTTGCCGGTCGACGATCCGGTGTTCCTCCTGGCGTTTCACGGAGGGGAAGGGGAAGACGGAACAGTGCAACGGATGATGGAGGCGCGCGGGATTCCGTTCACCGGATCGGGATCGGCGTCGAGCGCCGCGGCCTTCGACAAAGAACGCGCCAAGGAGAGCGTGGAAGGCCGCGTGCGCCTCGCGGAATCGCGCGTGGTCGAGGACGCGAGAGACATCGATCGGGCAGTCGCGGAGATGCTGGTGCGTTACGAGAAGATCGTCCTCAAGCCTCTTGCCGGCGGTTCCTCGCGCGGACTTTTTTTCGTCGAGCGGGGAGGGGAGACACCAGCTCTCGAGAACGTTCCTTACCTCGTCGAGCAGTTCATCGCCGGCCGCGAGCTGACGGTGGGCGTCGTCGATGGCGAGGATGGCCCTATCGCGCTGCCCGTCCTCGAGATCGAGACCGATCCCGGCCTTTCCTTCGACTACGAGGGGAAGTACCTCGGCAAAGGAACCCGGGAGATCTGCCCGGCGAAAATCTCCGAGGTCACACGCGACGAGGCGCAGACCGCCGCCCTCGCCGCGCACATTGCCCTCGGCTGCGTTGGTTACTCTCGAACGGATCTGGTCGCCGCGGACGATGGCATCTACTTCATCGAGTTGAACACGTTGCCCGGCCTTACGACCGCGTCGCTACTGCCGCAGGAGTTGCGCGCGGCCGGGATCGGGTTTCGGGAGTTTCTGGAGCAGCAGGTTGCCATCGCTCGGAATAAACGTGAAACCGTTCGCTGAGGTTACCTAATACTTCCCGCCGCACTCCGGGCAGAACTTCGGGGTTCCTTCCGCTTCGTGGCCGCAGGCGGTGCATTTCTTTCTCGGGGAGTACGCCGTGCCGCATTCGGGACAGAACTTGCCGCCCTGCGATTTCGCTCCGCATGATCCACAGACGGCGCCGGAGACCTGGTCGACCTTGCGCGACTTTGTCCAGTCGACCTCGCGCGCCTTAGCCTGGATCTGTTCCCGGGCCGCCTCGGCTTGCGCCGATGCCATCTCTTCGTCCAGATCGGGAGCGCAGTTCTCGCAGAGCCCGGCCTTCTTGTTCCAGCAGATCGGCTCACAGACCCAGTTGCCGCAGCGCGTGCACTGCTTGAAGATCGGGGAGATCTCATCGACCGCCTCTTTCAGGGCGCTGTCGTGAGCAGGACCGCCGACGGCACGCTGCACCTCGTATGTGCTGTCGGCGACGCTGCCGAAGACGCCGCCAAAGAGGCTCCCGGCCACGCGCGCGGCCGACCCGAGGACGCCCATCGTCGAGGTCTTGAACGTCGACATGTAGCCGTTGTTGCACTTCTCACAGAAAAACTTGAACTGAAAACCGCGGTCGGTTGAGAGGTCCTGGTAGTTTCCGGTGAAGCGAATGGCGACCATGGGTTTTGGATCTCCTTGGGATGTAGTTTTGTCGTTGTCGGGTTATCGGTTATCGGTTGTCGGTTGTAAGGCGCTATGTCGTTGATAACCGATAACGGATAACCGATAACCGACAACTTGTTTCGCGCGAGTTTATCGCGAGCCGCGCCCTCCTTTTGCTACGATCTCGCCCGGTTCATGAACCGAAAGGAGTTTCCATGCGCAAGTTCCTTGCGATTTGTCTTTTTCTCATTCCCGCCGCGCTGCCGATGGCGGCGCAGCAGAGCGCGCCGGCGCTCAAGCTGCCGCGCGCGTCGCAGCACGAGGTCGTGACGCAGACCGTCGGCCTGACCGACATCACCATCGACTACAGCCGTCCCGTGGCCAAGGGCCGCACGATCTGGGGCGGGCTCGTGCCGTACGACCAGGTCTGGCGCACGGGGGCGAACGAGGCCACGCAGTTCACGGTCAGCGACGACGTGACCATCAACGGCCAGCCGCTGCCGAAGGGGGCGTATTCGCTTCACACGATTCCGGGAAAGGACTCCTGGACGCTGATCTTCAACAAGACCGCGAAGCAGTGGGGCTCCTTCAGCTATGACGCGGCGCAGGACGCGCTGCGCGTCACCGCCAAGCCGCAGAAGGCGCCGTTCGCCGAGGTCTTCACGATCGGATTTCCTGACGTGACGAGCGACACCGCGACGGTCGTACTTCACTGGGCCGACCTGGCCGTGCCGTTCACGGTCGGCACGAACACGACCGCCGCGGTGATGGCATCCGCAACGGCTGCCGTCGCCGGTGCCGCCGCAACCGATTTCCAGACGCCGGCGCGCGCCGCCGGTTTTGCCTTCGACTCCGGCAACAACGACCAGGCTATGAAATGGGTCGATCAGTCGCTGAAGGCCAAGCAGACGATCTCGAATCTCTACCTGAAGGCGCGCATCCAGGCAAAGAGCGGCAACCGCGCCGGGGCGATCAGCACCGCCGAGGCCGCACTGAAGCTGGCCGGTCCGAACGATAAGGAACTGTCGAGCGAGATTCAGAAGTCGATCGACGAGTGGAAGAAGTAAGTTGACGCGGTAGTCGGGGGTCGGAGCTATCCGGCCTCCGGCTCCCGACCCCCGGCTCCCGTCTGCTCGGCAACGAACCTCTGCACCACTAGCGCCGCTCCCACCCCCACCACACACCCGATCACGTTCCACCAGAGCCAGGCCATGTCGGTGGCGATCGCGCACCAGACCACGGCGCCTTCTCCGATCAGTGCACCGAAGAAGGCGGCGGTGCCGCTGACGCGCTTCGTGTAGAAAGCGAGGAGGAAGATGGCCAGGATCGTTCCGTAGAAGAGCGAGCCGAGCTTGTTCACCGCTTCGATGAGCGAGCCGAGGCGGTTGGCGAATTCGGCGAAGCCGATGGCGAAAACGCCCCAGGCGATCGTCATCAGCTTCGAGAGCCGAACGCACTCCGCGTCGGTCGCGTGCGGCTTGCCGAGGCGGCGGAAGATGTCCACCACGGTCGTCGAGGCCAGCGAGTTGAGGCCGGATGACGTCGCCGACATCGCCGCGCAGAAGATCGCCGCCAGCACCAGACCGACCACGCCGGCCGGGAGGAAGTCGATCACGAAGGTCAGGAAGATGTAGTTCGTATCGCTGTTGTCGGCCCCCGGCTGCGTGCGTCCGATGAGCGTCGCCGCCGCCGCGCGCGTGGCCGTCTCGCGCGCCTGCACGTGGCGCAGCGCGGTGGTGGCGGTGTCAATGCCGGCGTTGTCGTGCGCGCGCATGGCGGCCAGCAGCGTCTGCACATCGACGCGCTTCTCGACGAATTGCTGTCTGTGCCGCGCTTCGAGCGCGAGGTAGTCGGCGGCGTATGGACTGGACGCCACCTTCGCCCGCTGGACCGTGTTGAAAAACAGCGGCGGGGCGATGAACTGGTAGAAGACGAAGACCATCGCTCCAACGAAGAGGATGAAGAACTGCATCGGCACCTTGACCATGCCGTTGATCAGCAGGCCGAGGCGGCTCTCGGTGATGGAGGCGCCGGTCAGATAACGCTGCACCTGCGACTGGTCCGTGCCGAAGTACGAGAGTGCCAGGAAAGTGCCGCCGATGAGGCCCGACCAGAAGTTGTACGGCGTCTTCAGATCGAACTTGAAGTCGATGGCGTTGAGGCGTCCCATGCGCCCGGCCACGCGGAAGGCTTCCACCAGCGTGACGTCATGCGGGAGCGAATGGATGGCGATGATCAGCGCCACGGCCATTCCGCCGAGAGCGATGAAGAGCTGGTGAACCTGCGTACGGCTGACCGCCTTGGTCCCGCCGGTGGCGGTGTAGAGCACCACCATCAGGCCGACTACGACGTTGGTGAGGTGAATGTTCCAGCCGAGGATCACGGAGACGATCAGAGCGGGAGCGTAGAGGGTGATTCCGGTGGAGAGACCGCGCTGGATCAGGAAGAGGACCGAGGTCAGCGTCCGTGTGCCGACGCCGAAACGGGTCTCGAGATATTCGTACGCGGTGAATATCTGCAGGCGGTGATAGATCGGGACGGCGGTGATGGAGAGGATCACCATGGCGATCGGCAGGCCGAGGTAGAACTGCACGAAGCGCATCCCGTCGGCGTAGGCCTGCCCGGGCGTCGAGAGGAACGTGATCGCGCTGGCCTGCGTGGCCATGATCGACAAGGCGATGGTCGGCCACTTGAGCTGACGTCCGGCCAACAGATAGCCGTCGAGATTCTTCTTGTGCCGCCCCTTCCAGACGCCGTAGGCGACGATGGTCACGAGCGTCCCGATGAGGACGATCCAATCGATCGGCCTCATGCGAAGGCTTTCGTGAAGGCGTAGAAGACGAGGACGAGGATGACCAGCTCACCGATGACGGCTGTGTAGAGCAAGGGCCAATTGACGTTGTCGGTTGTGGGTTGTCGGTTGTCGGGTTCTTGACCACCTGTTGGTGGATCCGACTCCCGACCTCCGGCTCCGGACTCCCGCTCGCTGGTCATTTCGCCGAAACGAGATTCACGAACATCTTGTACGCGCCCGGCACACCGGCCGGAAGCTGGCGGAACCAGGCGTAGCTCGTGTAGATGAACGTCCCCTTGCCGTAGTGCGCGTAAAGCTCGCCGCCTTCTTTGTCCGGTTCGCCGGGATCGTGCGAGGCCAGGACGGTCTGGTATTGCGGGTCCCAATCCTTGACGAAGTACAGCCCGCGCTCCTGCACCCAGCCGTCGAAATCGGCGTCGGTGATCTTGTTCGGCATGTTCAGGAGCGGGGAGTCGGGATGGACGAAGCGGACCGGCGCTTCTTCGACGGTGACGCGTTCGCTGGTGACCTTGAAGGGATACGGGCCGGGGACGTCGACGAGCAGCGGCTGCGGATTGGTGCTGTTGTACTGCACGACCAGCGTCCCGCCGTTCTTGACGTACTCCATCAGCTTCGGGTGCGCCAGGCGCATGCGCGGCCGGGCGTTGTAAGCGCGGACGCCGGTGACGATGCTGTCGTACTTGGCGAAATCGCCGCGATCGAGGTCGTCGTCGGTGAGGAGGGTGACGTCGTAGCCGACCTGCCGCAGCGCGGAGGGGACGTCGTCGCCGGCCCCCATGATGTAGCCGACGCGGGTGCCGCGCTTCTTGATGTCGGCGCGAACGAGCTTGGCGAAGGCATCGCCGAACACCCGCTGCGGCGGGATGTGGTTGTAGTCGATGTTGTTGATGCCATAGTCGAGCTTCTTTCCGTCCGCCAGCTCGACCTGTGCCCCAAACACGTCAGCGTGCTCGCCCTTTTTCGGCGGCGTCACCTGAAAGGTCGTCCGCGCCTCTTCCCCCTTTTGAGCGAACGTGACCACGGTCGATATCGGATCGGCGGTCCATCCCCGCGGAAGGCGGAGCCGCACGCTGACCGGGCCTTTCACGCTGAAGTTGCGGAGCCAGACCGTGACCGGTTTCGGCTGGAGGTCGGGGAAGACGTAGACGTTCGCGCCGAGATTGGCTGTGACTTCCGGAACGACATCGACGTTGCGGACGCGCTCCCCCTGCACGGCGTCGGTCCAGCGATAGACGGCCGGGACCTCGAAGATGATCGTGTGCATGGCGTTGTCGGTCAGCGTCACGACCATCGGGATGGCCGTGCGGTTTTCGGGGAGGCCGATGAGCTGCTGATCGTCGACGACGTACGAGCCTTTGAGCGGCGGCTTCTGCAGCCAGTACGGCTGCGAGATCGGGAAGTCAGGCGGCAGCTTGACGCTGAGGTCCGTCTTGACCGGGACGTTGTTCGTCAACGGGGCGTTCACCGCCTTGCTCGGATCGGCGTAACGCGAGGCCACCATAGCCAGCGTGAAGGGGTAGTCCGAGCGATTGACGACCGTGACGCTGACCGGGATGGCGCCGCCCGCGATGACGGAGGAATCGCCTGCGGCCACGTCGATGGAGATCCCGGCGCAGGCGCGGATGGCGGCCTGCAGGTCGCGCATCTTCACCGCTGCCCACGGATGGCTCGACCATGCGGCATTGGCGCTGAGCCGGTCGAGGAGATCGTAGGCCTGAAGAAGAAGGGGAATCGTCTTCGACGGCTCCTTCGGATCGAACGTGTCGGAGGCCTGCTGCAGAACCTTGCCGACCGCCTCGCCTCCTGCGTAGCGCGACCAGGAGGTGTCGATCCCTTCGAACATATCGGTGGACGCGGGATCGCCGGCGAGTTGATCGAAGTAGTTCGGAGCGGTACCGCGCCGTTCCGCGACGCCGAAGCCCTGGCTCTTGTGCATGCTGCGGCTCTCGGCCGCGATCTCGGTGTAGGCGCGGCCGAGGAGCGGGTTGTATGCGCCGAGGTCGAGGCGCAACGACTTGGCGATCGAAGGATCGCCCGGTTTGATTGCCTGAAACGAGAATTTGTTGAAGAACAGCCGCCGCGGCTGCCAGGTGCCGACGTATTTGAGCTGCTCGGGGAACTTCGTCGGATCGGCGGCGGCGGTGAAGGCCTCGCCGGCCAGGATTGCCGAAGCGGTGTGATGGCCGTGCCCCCCTTCGCCAGTCGTGGGGAAGCGGGTGATGATCACGTCGGGCTGAAAGCGGCGGATGTTCCAGACCACGTCCGCGAGGATCAGATCGTGGTTCCAAATGGCCAGCGTCTCGGCCGGGTTCTTGGAGTATCCGAAATCGAGGGCGCGGGTGAAGAACTGCTCGCTGCCGTCGGTGCGCCGCGCGGCCAGCAATTCCTGCGTGCGGATGACCCCGAGCAGCTCTCCCTTCTCATCGCCGAGCAGGTTCTGGCCGCCGTCTCCGCGCGTCATCGAAAGGTATCCGGTCCTATACAGCCGCTCGTTGCCGAGGTAGGCGATCAGGGCGGTGTTCTCATCGTCCGGATGCGCGGCCACGTAGAGGGCGCTCCCGACGACGGTCAGCTTGTGAAGGGCGAGCTGGATCTGCGCGGCATCGAGCGGCTTCTGCGCGAAGAGGCCGGCGGGAAGGATGAGTAGAGTAATGATGAGCGCGAGCGTTCTGCGAAGCATGGCGGCGAATGGTACCGGGTTCGAGGGAGGAATCGTGTTGCGGTGTTGTCACGCGGAGGCGGAGGCGCCGGGCGGCCGGCAACAGGCATCCGCGAGCCCCTGGAACAGCATCACCGCTACAATCATGTTGCGATGACGAAAAAGATCTCCGCCTCACGGGCCGTGTTGCCCCGCCGCCGGCGCAACGAGCTGGATGAGGTGTTTGCGTCGATCTCGCCCGAGGCCGCGGCGTTCGTGGCGCGCAATCCGGCGTTGAGGGCGAAGCTGACGCGGGCCGCGGAGAGGTTGGGGGAGGCATTCCCCGGGCATCCGCTGCACCTGGTGCTTGCGTTCGATCACGAGTCGGGAGATCGGGATCTGTTCGTCGAGATCGAGCAGCGTACGGCAGCGCTGGGTGACCTCTTTACGTTCGAACGGGAGTGGATTCACGACCGTGAAGATCCACAGTTCGAAGTCAACTTCGGCTACTTCTATCAATGAGTTTTGACTGGCGCGGCTTTCTCATCCTCGCGGAGACGCTGGTCGATTCTGACGTGAGCGTGAATAGGGAAGCATGTCTTCGTGCTGCGATGAGTCGCGCGTACTACGCCGCATTTGCCTCGGCACGCCAGCAATCGCGCCAACGGCACGGAGGTGCCATCCGCCAAAGTGCCGCGGAACATGGCGAAGTGGCCACGTTCTACGCAAAGCGCGGCGACACTGGCGGTGCGATCGCAGCGCACCTCACCCGTCTCCGGTTTTTGCGCAACCGTGCTGACTATGACGACGATGTGGATGGACCAGAGGCGGGGGCTGTCGAGGCAATTGCCCGTGCTACCGACGTTCTCAAACTCCTTGCCACGTTCTGAACACCGCGACTCAGACGTCACGGCGAGCGCAGGATTCGCCGCTACAATCACGTTTGCGAATGACGAAACGACACCTCAACGAGCTGGATGAGATGTTCGCGTCGATCTCGCCCGAGGCCGCGGAGTTCGTGGTACGCAATCCCGCGTTGAGGGCGAAGCTGGCGCGGGCGGCGGAGAGGTGGGGGAGGCGTTCCCGGACCGCGCGCTGCACCTTGTGCTCGCGTTCGATCACGAGTCGGGTGACCGGGATTTGTTCGCGGAGATCGAGAGCGCGGGCGATTGGCGCAATGATCATCGCCGGCTGCGCGAGTTCGTGAACGAATGGATTCATGACCGGGAGGATCCGAAGCTCGAAGTCAACTTCGACTTTCACGGTCGAGGACGTCTGTAATCTGTCGATCGAAGACGCACACAAACTGCTTGACCTCCTTGCCACCCTCTGACCACTACGACCTCGTCGTCATCGGCGCCGGCGCTGCCGGGCTGATGGCGGCGATTTCAGCCGGACGCACAGGCGTGCGCGTTGCCGCGATCGACAGCGCGAAACGCATCGGTGCCAAGATCCTGATCTCCGGCGGCGGGCGGTGCAATGTCACGAATGAGGTCGTCCGTGCGGCGGATTTCAACGGAAGCCGCAACGCCATCGCCAAGGTGTTGCGCACGTTCGACGTTGCCGCCACCGTCGCCTTCTTCGAGGACCTCGGCGTGCCGCTGAAACGGGAGGAGACGGGAAAGCTGTTTCCCGTCAGCAACCGCGCCGGCGATGTCGTCGATGCGCTGTTGACCGCCGCGGAAAATGCCGGCGTCGAGATTATCGGCGATATGCGCGTGGAGTCTCTGTTGCCCGGCTTCGTCATCAACGGCTCTATTCGCGCCGACCGCGTCATCCTCGCCGCCGGCGGCCGCTCGGTGCCGAAGACCGGCAGTGATGGTTCGGGCTACGACCTCGCGCGCGCCCTCGGGCACACGGTCACAACGACGTTCCCGGCGCTCGTGCCGCTGATCGTGACCAAGGGACACTGGATTACCGAGATCAGCGGAACAAGTCTCGAAGCGGAGCTGATGGTGAAGTCGCCCACCGGCCGCGTCGTGCAGCGGAACCGAGGATCGATGCTCTTCACCCACTTCGGCCTCAGCGGCCCGGCCGTCCTCGACATCAGCCGCCACTGGATCGCCAGCCAGCCGGCCACGCTCGCGGCCAACTTTCTGCCGGGAGAGACGTTCGAATCGGTCGATGCCACGCTCGTCGACGCGGCCCAACGCAATCCGCGCGCGACGATCGCCAGCGTCCTGCGGCACCGCCTTCCCGACCGCCTCATCGCCCACCTGGCCTCGGATACGCCCCTCGGCCGCATGCCGAAGGAGGAGCGCCACCGCATCGTTCACGACGTCGTCGACTTCCCGTTACCCGTGATTCGCGACCGCGGCTTCGACTACGCCGAAGTCACCGCCGGCGGCGTGCCGCTGGAGGAGATCGACCTGAACACGATGGAATCGCGGCTTTGCAAAGGGCTCTACCTCTGCGGCGAGATCCTGGACGTCGACGGCCGCATCGGCGGCTTCAACTTCCAATGGGCCTGGGCCAGCGGGCGGGCGGCAGGGATGGGGGCTGGTCTTTCCTGTCCGTCAGCGAGCTCCGGAAGTTCATGAACGAGCTCGGAAAGCTCGTGAATACACTCCCAGAGTCTGTGAATACAGTCCCGGAGTCTGTGAATACACTCCCGGAGTGTGTGAATACACTCCCGGAGTGTGTGAATACACTCCCGGAGTGTGTGAATACACTCCCGGAGTCTGTGAATACACTCCCGGAGTGTGTGAATACACTCCCAGAGTCTGTGAATACACTCCCGGAGTGTGTGAATACACTCCCGGAGTGTATGTCCGCCGCGCGACCTCGCAACCGCGAGACCGCGTAACTGTCATGATCCGCCGTCTCGCATTACTCTCGCTTCTGATCGCATCGACGATCTACGCCCAGGCTCCGCACGAGCTGTGGCGGACCATCGTCACACCACACTTCCGCGTTCTCTATCCGTCGCAGTACGAGGCGTGGGCCACGCGGGCAGCGCAACGGCTCGAATCGGTGCGGGCGGCGGTGGTCGCCGAGGTCGGGTTCGCGCCGGAAACAGTCACCGACGTACTGGTCGAGAACCCTGACGCGGAGGCGAACGGCGTCACCATCTCTCTCCTCGACACGCCGCGCATTCTTCTTTTCGCCGAGCCGCCCGAGCCGGAGGATCAGATCGGCGAGTACTCGACCTGGATCGACCTGCTGACCGTCCACGAGACCGCGCACCTCGTCCATCTGCTTCGCCCGTCCCGTAATCCTTTCGAGCGCGCGCTGGCGCACGTCGTCCCGCTCAATCCGATCACGCGCCACGCGCCGCGGTGGGTGCTGGAGGGCTACGCCACGCTGATCGAAGGCCGGATCACAGGCAGTGGCAGACCCTCCGGTGCCATGCGCGCCGCGATCCTCCGCACGTGGGCGATGAACGGCCAGCTCCCGACGTACGGGCAGCTCGACTCCGACCATCGCTTCCTCGGTTTGTCGATGGCCTATCTCGCTGGTTCCGCGTTCCTCGAATGGCTGGTCGAAAAGAATGGCCCCGATTCCTTGCGCCACCTCTGGGCGCGCATGACCGCCCGGCAGCGCCGAAGCTTCGACAACGCCTTCGCCGGCGTCTTCGGCGATACGCCGCGGCGGCTCTACGGCCGCTTCACCGCCGAGCTGACGGAGAACGCCATGACCGTGGCGCGTGCGGGTCATTGGAGAGACGGTGAGTTGTGGCAGGAGACGTCCCGCGGTAGCGGCGATCCTGCCGTCTCACCGGATGGCCGGGAATTGGCCATGGTGCTGCGCAACGACAAAGGGGAATCGAAGCTCGTCGTCTATTCGACCGGGCCGAATGAAGAGGAAAGCAGGTCCGACAAGCGAATCGCCGAAATGCTGCGACGCGATCCGGAGGACGTCGCTCCTGTGCGCGTGAAGCCGCGGCCGCGCACGTCACTCCATTCCTTGAGACCTCCCGACGGTGGCGATATCGAGAACCCGCGATGGACACGCGATGGCACGGCCATTCTCTATACGCACAAGCAGCCCGACTGCGACGGCCTCCTGCACCACGATCTCTTCCGCTGGACGCCAGCCACTGGACGCAGCGAGCGGCTCACCCATCTCGCCGACGTGAACGATGCCGATCCGATCGACGCCACGCACGCGGTCGCCGTCCGCAACCGCTTCGGCGCGTCGCAGATCGTCATCGTCGACCTCACTACAGGCGAGGTCACGCCGCGAACGCCGCCGTCGCTCGACGTCGTCTACTCGCATCCCCGCGTCGCTGCCGACGGCCGCATCGCCTGGGCCGAGCATACGGGTGGGGAATGGCATGTGGCCGTCGACGGCAAGCCGCTTCCCGCAATCGGGGCGTTCGCTCCGGAGTGGGGTCCGAACGGCGCGCTGTTCGCGGCGCTCGCGGGCCGCGGTTTCATCGACATCGCCAGGATCGATGCTGCAACGCCGTCCTTCATTACGCGTAGCGCCGGCATGGCACTCGACCCCGCCCCGTCGCCTGACGGTTCGCTCTATTTCATGTCGCTCGATCCCGACGGCTTCGCGGTGCGTCGTCTGACCGATACCTCGGCGGTCCCGCGGCAAACGATGACCTTTGACCGCTCCCTCGTCCCCGCCCCCCCCCCCCCCCCCGCCACGCCGATCGTGCTGCGCGACGAGCCGGTGACTTCGCGCCCCTACGGCCTCGGCCGGCAGGAGTGGGCCACGATCTTCGGCGGCCAATACACCTCCTTCGGCGCCACATCGGAATTCGGCCTCCGCCTCGGTGACGTCGCCGGTCGCCTCGACACCATCTTCCTCGGTGCGATCGGCAGCCATCAACTGCCGCGCGGCGCCGCCATCGCCTCGGTCTGGCGCGGCCTCCCGATCACGCTCGGCGCGCATCTCTTCGACATCCGCGATGCACGCGGCCTGGAGCTGCGCGCCACGCGCGACACGGTGTTCCCCCTGGCTCGGCTCTCCATCAGCGGTGGCGGTCTCCTCGAACAACATCGCAACCGCGCCTTCCTCGATGCGCACGCGATCACGTGGCAGCGAAGGATCGCCTCCGAACGCATCGACATCACCGCCGACTCCGCGAATCACTTCCAGGCGACGGCCCGCGCCGCGCTCCGGGCAGGGGGCCTGACCTTTGGTGCTTCACTCACCGAGGGCCGCCACCTCACGCTCGGCGGCGCCGCCTCGACCATCGAGCCCGACTCCCTCCTCATCGACCGCATCCTCGATCCCGCGCTCGAACGCGGTTCGCTCACCGCCGCAACCTACCGCGGGGAACGCCTCTCCATCGGAGCCTCCGGCCTCGCCGCCTTCTGGCAGCGCCACCACCTCGGCAGCGACGTCGACCTCATCGGCATCGAGACCAACGTCTCCGTCCCGCCGATGCCGCTGGTCAAGACGCCGGCACTCCAGCTCATCGCCGGTGTCGCGCAGGTGCGCCTCACGCGCAAGACGCGGGGTTGGGTGGGAGTGCGGTGGAAGCCGTAGGATAAAGCCTGCCAAGCTCCGGCACAGACAGGAGTGTCTGTGCCCACAGCTGTCCAAATTAGCTTGAGAAAACGCTGGTTCCCCTGAGCGTACGAGTCATTTTGACGGGAAAGTGAGCTCGACCCCCTCAGATGCTGTCCAAATTGAGCGAGAGTTGA